>Ga0154956_122_pt1 | contig 9403 bp, 17 predicted proteins | sample RifCSPhighO2_01_FD_105924 | JGI IMG/M metagenome (GOLD analysis project Ga0154956, IMG submission 105924) | Parcubacteria group bacterium RIFCSPHIGHO2_01_FULL_47_10b | reverse complement strand
ATCGGCACTGTTATCCCCGCCGTACTTACACTTGGGTTTATGGCGAGCGTTGTTGGGGTTTCCGGACCGGAAACATCAATCGAATCAATAAGCGGTCTGCGCACTTTTTTTACCCCGAGCATCATTACACTACTGTCGATATTTGGTTTTATCGCCGTGTTTACATCGTTCTTAGTCATAGCGGATAATGTGAAAAAAACATTATGGAAGGATTTCGGCATGAACAAGTGGTTGAGCTGGGCCATTGTTTTTGCCGTTTTATTCGGACTTTTTTTCCTCAACAGCGATTTTATTGGTATTATTCAATTCGGTGGAGCTGCAGTTGGTGGTATTGTATTTATTTTGATATTATTGATGCATCGCAATGCACAAAAGCGTGGGCAAAGGAAACCCGAGTATTCATGGAAGCACACAGCTCCTGTTATTACCGCACTGGCAATAATTTTTGGACTTGGCGCTGCGTATCAGCTGTGGCTGGATGTTATGAAAGTGCTCTGAGCGCAGCAGTTTTAAGGTCATGATCACACGACTTGAGAAAGCGCTATTTTATGCCTTATTGATCTTTCTGCCACTACAAACGCGCGTGTCGTTTGGGGATCTTTTTGGCAGTACGGTTGAATTTCAGGAGTACACGCATGCGTTTGTGTACGCGACTGATTTTTTATTATTAGCAGTCTTTGTGTTGTGGGGTGTGCGTGCGTTTGTGCGACGGCTGGGGCGACACATGCTGGGAGCGCGGACCGAACGTATAACCGAGCGCCATACGCCGATTGATCGCTGGATAACCTATGCTGTGCTGCTATTTGTGTTGGTTGCAGCATTATCGTTGACCCAGACAATTGCGCCGATGTCAGGAGCGTATCAGCTTGCCCGACTTATCGAAGGCGTATTATTGTTCGCCTATGTCCGCGCTCATTATCAGGTCTACCCACTACGGTTTATTGCAGGCGCGTTGGTTGCTGGTGGACTTATCCAAGCAACAATAGCTTTAGGCCAAACCATCATGCAGCACGATCTCGGCTTGAGGCTTTTTGGCGAGTCACCGCTTTCTCCGACGACAGCTGGCGTTGCCAAAATCGATACTGTAAATGGGAAATTGATTCGCGCATACGGGACATTCCCCCACCCGAACGTGCTTGGAGCGTACCTCGTCACCGCGCTACTTAGTGCATATTATGTATTTGTGCGCTACGCGGAGCGATCTCGGGTAGCTGGCCTAGTCTTAATTGGAATCCTTGTGTTTGGTCTCATTAGCACGTATTCGAGGTTGTCGATTGCGATGTGGGCGGCAAGTTCAGCGTTTTTTTTGGTGTATTGCATCGTGGCGCGGCGCGAACCTACTACTGGCGAGATGCGTATACGCTTACGGTCGCAAGCAATACTCCTTGGGTGTACACTGATTGGCCTATTCATCGGCGTCTTTACCACAAATGCCGTACTATTTTCGCGAATACAACCCGGGGCACTCGAAGAAACAGTATCGCTTCGGGCTCAATATAACCAGGTAGGCGCAGCGGCATGGCTCGAGGCGCCCGTCTTAGGGGTTGGCATTGGCAATATAATCCCATACTTCGAACAGCGATATGATTCATACGACTATCCGGCATGGGTATTTCAGCCGCCCCACAATCTATACGTGCTAATCGCGGCAGAGACTGGTACTGTGGGGCTCGTGGTGTTTATTGCATTACTTGGGCTAGTAGCACTTCGTTGTATTGTCGGGCTTCGACAGCACAGAGGATCTGATTCTGTTATCAGTGTAGTGCTTTTTGTGTCGTTCTTGGTGCTCGCTTTTTTCGACCATTATTTCTGGACTTTGCAACAAGGCAGATTGTTATGGTGGCTTGTGATTGGTTTGTGTTGCGCTAGTCCACTAGTGACAACGTTCCCGAGGGCATCAAATAAATAGGGCAACCATTGACATCCTGCGAGCGACAAGTTGATATTGTCTTTTTGAGGGTGGTAGGTATAATGAAAATAGGAGCGAAGCAGTACCTTGCCACTAGTGCCACTAACTCGCAAAACCCTTGAAAGGAGGGATTTGTGACAACGAGAGCAGAGATGGTTACGGAACAAGAGCTCGATCTAGAAGTGCAGCGGCTCATAGCGGCTGATGTCCACGAGGCTGATATGAGCAAGAGGTTGGTCGTGGTCCGTTCATTCAAACCGATCTCAGTTGCGGCGCTATTCCAGTTCGTAACAGAGAACGGACAGCCGTGCGTAAAAGCCGAGAGCGGCCGGCGTCGGTGTACTAAGTGCTCCATAGAATCTATAAAAGGGTTCTTGAGCACAATCACACCACAAAGGTTCGAAGGGCTCGTGTTGGTATGCCCCGATGGACATATCAGCGAGGTGATTTTCTCGATGAATTGAGAGGGGTGGGGTATGTGGTCTAGATCTTTTAACCCAAGGACCCTATCAAGTTGCCCAGAGTATTATGAATCATCTGGGCAACGCGTTTTAGTAAGCCAACACAACACACTATGCTCAAAGAACGTTCTGTTGGTGCAATCATTTTTTATATCAAAGGCACAACGCCACTTTTTTTGCTGTTGCGCTATCCCGCGAGTGAGGAAATTACCACCATCGATGGCGCACCAGTTGATGAATACTGGGAATTTGTGAAAGGTCATGTCGAATCAACAATCGACACCGACGAAATTGACACATTAACGAGAGAAATCCGGGAAGAAACTGGTATTACAAATATCGAAATCCACCAACCATTTCGGGAGGAAATCAACTATCACTTCATGCGTAGCCATGGGGTAGTCTATAAAGAAGTTGTCTTTTATTTAGTCGAAGTAAAATCGCAGGACGTCAAACTTTCAGATGAACACATAAGCCACGATTGGCTTCCGTATGGCAAAGCGCACGTGTTGACACCATTTGAAAAATCGAAAGAAGTGCTCAAAAAAGCCAATGAGTTTATCGAGGGGCGGCTAGTGAAATAAAAGTTTGACAAATGTTTAATAATTGATATAATGGAGATATGGACAATGTAATCGGTATTAAGCAACTTTATACAGAATTAAAGAGCATTACACAAAGAGTTAACGCCGGCGAGACTTTTTTGGTAATGAATCACACGAAGCCCGCGTTTCGTATTGAACCGACGCAACCGAATAAAACTCCGCAGCACACGCTCCGCGATCTTGCGGCAATTACTTTTCGTGGGCCGAAGGATTTAAGTAAAAGCGTAGATTCGATAGTCTATCATTCGTAACGCACGTCTGTGATTATTTTTGATACCAATGTCTGGGTTGCTTTTTTTAATGCGAATGATTCTCAGCACAAAAAAGCGCAACGGGCAATTTTACATAGCCGCGAAACCATTATTATCCCTGAATATGTTATAGTTGAGACTACAACTGTGTTGAGTGTCAAGGCTTCTAAGGCAATTGCCAATCAGTTTCTGGATGCTATTCAATCAAATGTAGATGTTCAGATTATGCTCATGAACGAGCAAAGGTTTATCGGGACTGTTGAATTGTTCCGTATAGTGCTCGATGGAACGCTGTCTTTCGTAGATACCCACTTGCTGTGGTTACATCAATATCATCCTGTTGTTACATTTGACCAAGAGTTACAACAAGCACTTCAAGATAAAGACGGGGATTAATGACAGGACATATGAAAAATGCCACAACGCTTGGCTTGAAGCTACAACTCCTCGAGCAACGCATCCAGAAGCGATTTCAAAAACACCCATTCCACCGGCCGCACGTATGGTGGCCCCTTTCGGTTCTATGGGCTGCGGTGATTTTTTATTTCTCGAGTCAATCTGATTTCGGTATGCAACTCACGTCGCTGACTGGCGATGTACTCACCACCATAGCCCACATTATCGAGTATGGAATTCTCACCTGGTTTTTGATGTATGCATTCCGATCCGTGGGACACGAACGGCCACACGCAATGCTCTTCACCACAATAATCGTAATAATCTATGCGTTCACCGACGAGTTTCACCAGAGTTTTGTGCCAGGGCGCACATCATCTATTTACGACATAGGGATAGATGCGCTCACTGCCGCGATGGTCATGTGGGCACGCCCGCACATTTTGCGCAAAGTTCGTAAGCGCAAAAAAAACGTCGCATACACCTAGACCATCCTAAGTGTATCGACGTTATTTCACCTGTTCAATCACTGCGTTGAAGACCTCGGACTGATGTTCAGCTAAATAGGCAAGCGATTTTCGATCCAGCGCGATGTTGCTGTTCTTGAGCGCGGGAATAAGTTTTGAATACGAGAACCCAAGTGGGCGAGCAGCTGCGTTGATCTTAATATTCCACAAAGCTCGGAATTCACTCTTTTTCTTCTTTCGATCGCGGTACGCATAGAGCGTCGCATTCATCAATGCCTCTGTTGCCAATTTTTTGCTCGCTTTGCGGCGGCCATGAAAGCCCTTGACGTGCTTCATTACCGCTTTTCGTGACCGTGGTCCTAATTTTCCTCGCGTAACTCGCATGGTTGTTAGTTATATGGCACCATCTGCTTAAGCTTTTTTGCGTATGCGTCTTTCAACTCAAACCACTTGCCTGCATTGCGGCGAAATTTGCCTGATTTCTTGGCGCGAAAATGGTCCAATCCCGGCTTACGGAACATCACCTTGCCGGTCTTGGTAAACTTGAATCGTTTTAATACTGATTTATTTGTTTTTAACATGACTGTCTTTCACCTGATCCTGATTTTGTGTTACGGTCGTGGCTGTATTTTTACGCTCCTTTTTCCGTAGTATGAAAAACATTCCTCCCGGAAGCCGCTTTGGCGGCGCATCCATGACTGCTTCAACCGGGACGCTGCTAATAAATTTATCAATTTGGGGCTGCACCAACTCACGATGTGCATTTTCCCGTCCGCGGATCACGAGCTGTATCTTAACTCGATGGCCCTTCGTAAGAAATTCACCTGTTCGCCGCGCCTTGGTTTCTAAATCATGTTCGGAAATTCGCATGGAGAACTGCACGCTCTTGAGTTTATCGGCACTGGGTTTACTTTGTTTCTTCGCTTTCGATTGACGATACAAGAATTTTTTGTAATCCATGAGACGGCATACCGATGGCTTTGCTGTTGGCTGCACTTCCACGAGGTCCAACCCTCGTTCTTGTGCCATCTGCATCGCTTGTGCCGTTGGAACGACGCCGAGTACCTTCTCTTCCTCATCAATTAGCCGAACTTCGGGAATGCGAATCTGGCTATTCACTCGATAGCTCTGCGATTGTTGCTGATATCGATTGTATCGTCTGCTTTTGATCTAAAGCCAGTTAGCAATTAACGAAGAAACTGACCCCGCGTGCTCGATGTATGTCAGGGCCAATCGTGTATGCAAGATAGCATGGGGTGGGAGAAAAGGCAAGAGTTCGTCTTGCTCTTAGGAGTCTCCTAGCTAGCAAGGGATTCTTTCATATATTCTTTCACCATTTGCGTAATTTTTTCTTTTATTTTTGACCAGTTTGTGTCGGTCGCAATCATCTGCACCTCCTGGCCTTCTGCATCGTCAAAATACGTCAAACTTCGCAATAAGTGAGTGGTATTGTACTCAAGTCCTTTGTACTTCTCTTTCATAAACCCCAGTATCTGTGCTAACGAGAATTCTTGGAACAAGAAAAATAAATCAACAAAGTCCTTTTTCGAACCCCGTCGAGATGCCGCCTCGAGTTTCATACACGCGATATCTTCTTTTGAAGCAAGCTGTAAGACTTCCCCAACGGATAGTGTCGGTCGGATAAGCGGATATGGATAACGGAAAAAGCTTATACTGACGCCCTTAAGCAATCCCTTTATGCTATGCTCATTATCAAACTCAATCCTGAATGCACCCAGCTTTTTCAGCTCAATTGCGAGCGTTCCATCGTTTTGAAAATCAGGACTAAACCAATCCAAGTCGATTGAAAATCGATGACCGAAATATAGTGCGAGGGCGCTACCGCCCGCCAAGTAGAATTGCTTTATTTGTAGCACTCCACTCAACTCATTGAAAAGAGAGCGGGTAGCGGGGGTGAGGGCTTCCTCGTGCATGATAATTGGCTTAATGGTATGTCAAGAATAGTGCTCCAAAAATTTAGATGCTTCGGCGATGCGAATACATGCTTCATCGCCGTCGTTTTTAATTGGTGTATGCCGTAATACTGTGTTGCCGATTTAATGTCTTCTACATCGCCAAAGTCAAAAACGCGCCCGATGATGAATTTCGCGCTTTTTTCGTAATCCATTTTGCTTACATCAACATCCCAAAAGAGTTCGGGACGGAACAAAGGAGGATTCATATGGTATTACTATTATAACAAATGCAACAAGAAAATTTTTTTTGTGGACATGGAGGGAATCGAACCCTCGTCTAAGCGCGGATCATACACTCATTCTACAGGTTTAGTCAGGTTTGTGTGTCGGCAGTATGATTGAAAACCAGACAAAAGTCGTACTGCCCGATATAAGTCTAAGGATCTTCGTGCAACATACTAGACAGTATGAAGCGCTAGTCCGATGTCGTACGTGCACGCGCTCTATCGGACAACCTACGCGTACACGGCTCCTCTAAAGACTCGTATTGGTCTTCGGCGCCTGAGTACTTTATTCAGGCAACAGCCGTGGGAGCAAACGCAAATGCGTTATTGAATGAATTGACATTTGTCAATAATGCTTGGTTTTTCGGAGGTCAAGCGACTCCACCTGCTGTGTGTATGAGCATTGCACTTATCGAATCCTGTGTCATGCCCGTATAAATAATGACGAGCCGATGCGGGAGATATTTCGTCGGCGTATTGCTAAACTTTCACCCGTAACTCGCGCTGCTTGCGCCGCTCAAAATCCCGCTTTTTTATATATTCGCGCTTGTCGTACTTCTTTTTGCCGCGCGCCAGCGCAATTTCTATCTTAATCCTCGATGCCTTATTATACACTCTAAGCGGTATCAAAGTCAAGCCTTGCCGCTGCTGAAAGCCAATCAGCTTTTTGATTTGCGAGTCATGTAGTAATAACGCGCGGTCGCGGCGTTCGTTATAGGTTTCAGGGGTATTGTTGGGCTGATACGGAGATATGAGCGAGTTTATTAGAACGGGGCGGTTGTTGCGGATACGTACATGCGCGCCTCGTAGTGAAATTTTTCCTTGCCGCACTGCCTTTGTTTCGATGCCACGCAAAACCAGCCCTGCTTCAAGGGTTTCAAGGATCTCGTAGTCGAAACGAGCTTCTTTGTTGTCAGCGTATGTGGGCATTAGCTCAATAATATGCGTTTTTGTGCGAAAAAGCTATGTTTTTGCGAATATCCTTGTTGACAGTGTTATCCACAATGCTTCATACGAAGTCGTGCTATACTATATAGTATTATATGAAACCAAATAGTTCTAATTCGTAACATATGGTGGGGATATCATGACCATGGACATTTTGAGCGAATCAATTGTGATTAAGTTCGGGCGTGTGCAAAAGAAATTATCAGCGTTTTATGACCGCGCATTCGATCCATTCCATCTAACCCTAGCGCAGTTTCTCCTGCTAGTCGTGCTATTTGAGCGCAATGGGCGGACCGTAAAAGAATTTGGTGCGACGTTGGGGCTAAAGGGCGGAGCGATCACTCCGCTTCTCGACCAGCTCGAACGTAAGGGCTATATAGAGCGTCGCTCTGATCAATTTGATCGCAGGGCGGTACAAATAATGCTCACCGAGCAGGGGCGATTAAGTGAACAAGCGCTTCGAGACCTATTTGAGGAAACAAACGACAAAATATCCCGTTTATTGCAGGCAAAATTTCGCAAAGAAGACGTGGAGTTGCTGGCGCAGATGGTGGGGTATGTGGATTTTTCCTTGTGATCTTGACAAATATATAAACTAATGCTTGTATGTATATGCTGCGATTACCCTAATTGTGGTTCCTCCTCGGATGAGAGGGATGTAATTGCGCAAGCTAGCGCAAGGAGGTTTTATGGGTTGCAAGGGCGACAAGGGGCTGTTTGTTACGGCTAAGGTTGAGCTAGGCAAATTGAATGCGCTGGTCAAAAACCTCATGAGTCAGATGGACACTACAGACCCCAATGAAGCGGTCCGACGCGTCAACTCGGGCGAATGGGTTGTTCAACCAGATCCTCGTCGGCGTGAAATGGATGGCGTGATCTATTTTTCCGTCACTACCAATGGGACGTCCGGCTCGGATTGGGGAAGTCGTTTGGAGAAAAAGGGGTTGCGGATCTGGGAGTGGGCGAAAGACGTCTTGAACTCACCGGACTTCAAGCCCATGAAGGCAGGGATCACCCTCGAGATTGCGGTCATTAGGGGCACAAGGTTCATTGATAGCGACCGTACCACCAAGAATGTCCGAGCCGAAGGCAACCGGCGTGGCTGGAAACACGGCAATGACATCAGTCCCGAAATCGCGTGCCTCATCCGGGAGAAATTTACAGATGAGGAACTCGAGGCCATGGGTTTGTGGTGGATCGTTGTAATGCACGAACCCATCAACGATTCTGATGGCGATCCGAACCTTTTGAGCGCGTTTCGTTACGATGACGGCCGATGGTTGGACGCTGACGTCGATCGTCCTGGCTACGAGTGGGACGATGATGGTGGGTTTGCGTTCGTCATCCCGCAAGTTGCTGGCACTCAACACTAGGTTCTTCGAATCTCGTCCTTTGACCTTAGTCCTTAGCCCTATTCCGCGTCCGGAGTGGGGCTAAGTTTTTCTTGAAGCATGGTATAGTTATGTTGGTAGTAGGTGCATACGCGGGCGATTACGATTTCCCGCTACCGAATCCAGAGATCACACACCCAGAGTATCTGCGGTCATGGCTTCAGGTAGAGTGGTATGTGAGAGCTCAAAAATGAAGCAACTTGGCATAGGATGTTAGGGCATTATGATGCCGAATTCGATACAGCCCGGAGAGCAGTCGACGGGCGGTGGTACAGACGACATCTTGTGCTTTTCTGATGGCGATCCGAACCTTTTGAGCGCGAATCGTAACGATGACGGCCAATGGTTGAACGCTAACGTCGATCATCCTGACAACAAGTGGAACGATAATGGTGGGTTTGCGTTCGTCATCCCGCAACTTTCTTCATTTCTCTCCCCGATTTTGGGGAGAGTTTTGTTTTGTGAGTTGGCCGCTCCAGCCACCGAGATTTGTACCGATTTCATCGATTGGCAATGACAGCGCAATGTATTTTTTATTGTCTAGCGCTTGCGCTTCCCACAGAATCATCAAAAATATTTTGAGTACATCGACTTTTTGTATGGCGCGACGTACATACGGTATTTTTTGGTCGCGAGTCAAAAAAGCGGCAGTCGCGATTGCTTCAATGGTTTCAGCAAACAAGTCGTCAACTTTTTGTCCGAGTGAGTAACGTTGGGTTTTTGGGATTGTGTTGCGAAAGCTGTGCCATAAGAGATAGACATCCTTCACCTTTCC
>Ga0154956_121_pt1 | contig 9413 bp, 13 predicted proteins | sample RifCSPhighO2_01_FD_105924 | JGI IMG/M metagenome (GOLD analysis project Ga0154956, IMG submission 105924) | Parcubacteria group bacterium RIFCSPHIGHO2_01_FULL_47_10b | reverse complement strand
TCCCTTTCAGCACAATTGACGCATGGCACGTTGGGCGGCGAATCATTTCTGCGCGACCGCGTGATCGTGGCCAGTACCGCTTTAAAAACGGCCCTTGATCAACCATCAAATCCTGAACGATTAACGACTTCTCGTCAAGGTTATGTGTATTGACTGCATTTGCCTGGGCAGAGGAAAGTAACCGCATTGTAATCCGCGCTCCTTTGCGCGGGGTAAATTGCAACACTGACTTTGCCTGTACCAATGACTTGCCTCGAATAAGCGGCCGCAACATACGCATTTTCAGCGCTGAAATTCGGACATATTTTACTGTTGCGCGTACCTGTTTCATTTCGGTGTTGTTGCAGCTGGTGCAGCCTTAGGCGCTGCGTCCTGTTCCACTGCTCGCTGGAGCTTACCGCCGTGCTTAACAAATTTACGTGTTTGTGAAAACTCACCCAATTTATGGCCAACCATTTCTTCAGTGATGCGGACGATCACATGATCTTTGCCATTGTGCACACCGATCTTAAAACCAACCATTTCAGGCGTAATGACTGCGCGGCGCGCCCATGTTTTGATCGTGTCGCTGCTCGCGGGATCAGACTTCAGAATTTTCTTCTGCAGTCGTTCATCGATATAGGGGCCTTTTTTGAGTGATCGTGTCATGTTATGTGCTGTGATGTGCTTAGTCGCATCGCGCGCGTTATTTGTCTTTGCGCCGCTTAACAATATACATATTTGACTTTTTATGCCGTTTGCGGGTTTTTACGCCGCGTGCAGGCTTACCCCATGGGGTCTTCGGGATGCGGCCCTCACCGGTTCGTCCTTCTCCACCACCGTGCGGGTGATCGGCCGGAACCATTGCTACGCCACGGACTCCCGGACGAATACCCATGTGTCGTGATCGTCCTGCTTTTCCGATGCGAAGATAGCCGTGTTCCGGATTGCTTAAACTGCCAACTGATGCAGCTGCATCTTCCGGTATCATACGCACTTCTCCGGATGGTAGCTTAACGTGCACGAATCCACCTTCACGCGCCATGACTTGGGCGCTACCGCCCGCACCTCTTACCATCTGTCCGCCTTTTCCGGGTTTCATTTCAATATTAAAAACATCAGTGCCGATGTGAATATATTTGAGCGGCATTCGATTTCCCGGCTTCAGTGCGATTCGTTTTGCCGAGCTCATAACCGTGTCGTCAACTTGGAGCGTACGGGGCGCTAAAATATACGCTTTCATACCGTTTACATAGTGAATCAATGCAATTCTGGCAGAGCGATTTGGATCATACTCGAGACGCACAACCCGTGCCTCGACATCAAAATCACGCTGGCGGAAATCCACTGTTCGGTAGAGCCGCTTTACGGCGCCTCCCTTGTGGCGAACTGAAATTTTGCCGTGGCTTCGCGCAGCTGCATACGTACGAATGCGAGTTAGTGATTTCAATGGTCGTCCATCATGAAGACCAGCAAAATCCTGTTTGCCCATATTTCGTCGTCCTGCTGATGTTGGTTTATAAAACGTTGTCATGGTTGTTCGCTATCGAGCATCTATCGTTATGCGGTGAGCGATTCGATTCGCTCGCCTGTCTTTAATGTTACCAATGCTTTTTTCATCCCTGCGGTAATACCGATTCGCCCTCGAATTCGCTTTATTTTCGGCTTGCGATGCGTTATGCGCACTGACCGAACGTGCACCCCATAATATTGCTCAACTGCTTGTGCAATAGAGACTTTCGTAGCAGTGGGCGAAACTTGAAATGTGTAGATACCGAATTTTTGCAGGCGAGTCGTTTTTTCCGTCGTGTACGGTTTTTTCACAACACCTAATATCGTAACATTAGCAGCGCCAACCTTCTTCTTTGAGGCTTTCTCGATCACTGGTTTATGCGTTGTTTTTTTTGTTGCTTCGATCATGGTAATGAAAAAACTGCTTACGCGTTATGCCTGAGCAGCTTCCCGTTGTGAAAATATCGCGTTGATTGTTTCTAATGCCGCTGTTGTGACAATAACATATCGGTGGGTCAAAAGCAAGTGCGGGTGCAGGGATGTCGGGTGCGCGATGGTTACATTGGGGATATTGCGTGTCGCGCGCTTCATAGCATCATCGCGGTCGTTTGTAATTATCGCAATCGACGTACCTTCAAATGACCCTTTATGACCGCGTGCCTGCACAAAACTCGCCAATCTATCATGGACAGTCTTTGTTTTTAAGGGCGTTTGCGCGTTTCCGAGCGATTCAACGACAAATAATTCTTTATCAGCGAGTTTCCGTGTCAACGTTCCGAAGAGTGCCAGTTGTCGCATGTTGCGCGTGAGAATTCCTTTGTATGATCGCGTATTGCGAGCACCGTGTGCCTTGCCCCCACCGATCCAGAGCGGTGATCGGTTCGATCCAGCGCGGGCGCGTCCGGTCCCCTTTTGACGCCATGGCTTTTTACCGCCACCGCGGACTTCTCGTCGGTCACGCACATGCGCTGCCAGCGTTCTTTGGTTCGCCTCGAAAATCCGAACTGATTGATGTAAAAGCGCCTCATCAACGGTTGTATTGAAAATAGACTCATTTATTGCAACGTTTTCTTTCGCCACATCCCCGTTGATTGTATAAATCGTGGTTTTCATGATTGCACTAATTTGATCATGGCTCCGATGGGTCCGGGAACTGCTCCTCGAACACCAATGACATGCTGTGTCGGCTCAACCAAAACGACCTCAAGGTTTTTTATCGTGACTTGGTCGCTGCCCATGCGTCCCGCCATACGCTTGCCTTTTTGGGTATGCTGTGGAAAACGGTGCCCCGTGGAGCCGAGTTGTCGAAGTGCATAGCGGTGACCGTGTGATCTCGGACCACCGGCAAATCCGTGGCGCTTAACCGGGCCCTGGAATCCCTTGCCTTTCGAAATGCCGATTACCTCAATATAATCGCCAACCGTGAATACCGAAACATCCAGCATGTCGCCTCGCTTGACTGCTGGCGCAGTTGCATTCACTGGAACGCGAAATTCACGGAGTTTTGCATACGGCTTTAAATCTTTTAAATGTCCTTGCTTGGCTTTGTGGATAGTTTTTTTTGTTTCTTGGAAACCAACTTGAATTGCTTGGTAACCATCTTTCTCTGTGGTTCGAACTTGTGTAACTTGCACAGGGCCGGCCTGAATCAGCGTAACCGGAATAACCTCCTCTTTTGGGGAGAAAATCTGTGTCATGCCAATCTTTGTACCGAGAAGGAATTTCATATTATTACTAATGAAAAACCGGGTCGTTGCGGGCCCGGAGGACCTGTGACGCTCACTCTCATACCCACACTCGAACACGCTTTAAAACGCTTAACTCTTTACCTCGATATCCACTCCAGATGGCATGTTGAGACCCATGAGGGCGTCAATAAGCTTTGGATTGGGATCAAAGATATCGATGAGCCGCTTGTGCGTCCTCATCTCGAACTGCTCGCGCGAATCTTCGTGCACAAATGACGATCGGTGAACCGTATACTTGCGGATTGATGTTGGCAATGGAATGGGACCAGATACTGAGGCACCATGTCGGTATGCAGCGTCAACAATCTTTTTTGCTGCTTCGTCAATAATCTTATGGTCGTATGCCTTAATACGTATCCGAATTCGTCGAACATCTTCGCGCTCTTTAGCGACTGGCGCCACTTCTTTCTTTGGCTTTATTTGCCCTTGCGCTTGTTTTTTTGTTTGTGTTGGCATGTGCTCGTTCATAACAGCAGCCCGGAGGTTAGTCCGAGCTGTTTCGTGCTCATATCATCGTTACGCGATAATCTTCGTGATAACACCTGCTCCGACCGTACGACCGCCTTCTCGAATTGCAAATCGTTGCTGCTCCTCCATTGCAATCGGTCCAAGTAATTTCACCTTAAATTTTACCGTATCACCAGGCATCACCATCTCTGTCCCTTCTGGGAGTGTAACCTCGCCAGTAACGTCGGTTGTTCGGAGATAAAATTGTGGCTTGTATCCGTTGAAGAATGGCGTATGTCGCCCCCCCTCATCCTTTGATAGAATATATACCTCTGAATCGAATTCCGTATGCGGAGTGATTGACCCTGGCTTTGCCAATACTTGACCGCGCTCAACATCTTCCTTTTTGGTGCCGCGCAGCAAGATGCCCGCGTTGTCGCCTGCCTGACCTTCATCAAGCTGCTTGTTGAACATTTCAATACCGGTAACAGTAGTCTTTGTTGTTGCCCGCAAACCAACGATCTCAACTTCATCGTTAAGTTTTAATTTTCCGCGTTCAATACGACCGGTAACGACAGTGCCGCGACCTTCAATGCTGAAGATGTCCTCGATTGGCATCAAGAATGGCTTGTCTGTTTCGCGAACCGGATCAGGCACATGTGTATCGACAGCATCCATGAGTTGCAAAATCGCTTTTGCATACTCATCATCAATGCTCTTTGCCTCAAGCGCTTTCAATGAAGACCCCTTAATGATTGGCGTTGTCTTGCCGTCATACTTATATTTGTCAAGCAATTCTCGCACTTCATCTTCGACAAGTCCAATTAAATCTGGATCTTCAACCTGATCAATTTTATTGAGGTACACTACTAATGCAGGAACGCCGACTTGGCGTGCTAACAAAATATGCTCCTTGGTTTGGGGCATTGGACCGTCTGCTGCAGAGATAACTAAAATAGCGCCGTCCATTTGAGCGGCTCCCGTAATCATGTTCTTAATATAGTCAGCATGGCCCGGTGCATCGATGTGTGCATAGTGGCGTTTGTTTGTTTCGTATTCAGAGTGATGCAACGCAATAGTAATACCGCGCGCCTTTTCCTCTGGCGCAGAGTCGATCTGGTCGACATTCTCGAGTCGCACTTTATTGCCCTTCAAATTCAACACATGCAAAATTGCCGCCGTTGTCGTTGTCTTGCCATGGTCAACGTGACCAATGGTACCGATATTTACGTGTGGTTTTGTTCGCTCAAACTTCTCTGCCATGATGCTTAATTAATGATTACTAAAAAATTATGATACGATGAACCATACAGGGAACAAGCCCTCCGGATATCGCACTTGATTATAAGTGAGTTAGTGTCATTGTATCAGGATATAACGAGCTGTCAATACTTACTTCTTTGCTTTTTCAGTATCACCTTTCATCTTTTCAACTATGTTCTGAGGCACTGGTTCGTAATGCCCGAATTCCATGACTGACGATCCCCGTCCTTGCGTGAGCGAGCGAAGCTGTGTGGTATATCCGAACATCTGTGCAAGTGGCACATCAGCATGAACAACCTTAATATTATGACGGTCGGTAATTTCTCGAATCTTTGCTCGTCGAGCGCTCAAGTCGCCCGTAATATCACCGAGATAATTCTCCGGGGTCATAACTTCAACTTTCATAATTGGCTCGAGTAAGATCGGCTTTGCCTGGCGAGCTGCCTCCTGAAATGCCATTGATGCGGCGATCTTAAATGCTGCTTCGGAGGAGTCAACGTCGTGGTATGATCCGTCGAATATCGTGACTTTGACGTCGACTACCGGGTAGCCTGCGATAACGCCCTTGCCCAAAGCTTCCTCGATGCCTTTTTTACATGCAGGGATATATTCTTCAGGGATGGTGCCGCCACGGATATCATTGACAAATTCAAAACCCTTGCCGCGCGCTTGCGGTTCGATATATAACTCCACGTCTCCGTACTGACCGCGACCGCCTGTCTGCTTGATATATTGACCACGAGCTTCTGCCTTCTTTGTCACCGTTTCTTTATAGGCAACGCGTGGCTGCCCGACATTAGCTTCAACTTTAAATTCTCGGCGCAACCGATCAACTAAAATTTCCAAGTGCAGCTCACCCATGCCCGAGATCACCGTATCGCTCGTTTCTTGGTCGATGCGAATAGAGAACGTTGGGTCTTCTTCTGCAAGGCGTCGCAAACCGAGCGCGAGCTTTTCTTGGTCTGCCTTAGTTTTCGGCTCGATCTTGACGGAAATGACTGGGTCTGGGAAATCAATCTTCTCCAAAATAATGAGATTTTTTTCATCAGTGAGCGTGTCGCCGGTTGTTGTTTTTTTCAATCCAACGATTGCGCCGATGTCACCTGCACGAATTTCAGCTTCTTCTGCGCGGTTATTCGCATGCATACGCAATATACGTCCGACGCGCTCTTTTTCGTCGCTGGAAGCATTGAGAACATATGAGCCCGCCTGCATCACACCCGAATACATGCGGAAGTAGGTAAGGTGACCGACAAACGGATCGAATTGAATTTTGAATGCAAGGGCTGCCAATGGCTCGGCATCATCTGGCTTTCGGAATACATCTTTGCCGTCTTTATCAGTGCCATGTACCGGTGGCATGTCGAGTGGTGATGGCAAGAAGTCGACAACTGCGTCCAATACTAATTGTACACCCATGTTTTTTAAGGCTGACCCGCAGTAGACCGGCACCAATTCATTCGCAATAATTGCTTTGCGTGCTGTTGCGCGAAGCTTGTCGAGTTCGGGAATGTTGCCCTCGAGATAGGCATGCATCAATTCGTCGTCGTGCTCGACAATTTTTTCGATCAGGTATTCGCGAGCTTTCGCAGCGGCTGCTTGCATATCGGCAGGGACCTCTTCGTACGTGACTTTCTCCCCGTGTTCCCCGCTAAATGAAACCGCTTTCATCTGCAATAAGTCGATAATTTTTGAAAAATGACTTTCTTCGCCAATGGGAAGTTGAAACGGCACCGCTTTCTTGCTTAAGCGCTCGAGAATTGAGTTAAATGAAAAATCAAAGCTCGCACCCATCCGATCCAGCTTGTTGATAAAGCAGATCCGCGGCACTTTATACTTATCTGCCTGGCGCCACACTGTTTCAGATTGCGCTTCAACACCTGCCACGCCATCAAAAAGCACCACCGCTCCATCAAGAACCCGCAACGATCGCTCAACCTCAACGGTGAAATCGACGTGCCCCGGAGTGTCAATGATATTGATTTGATGCCTATTTTCGTCCGTCCGTCCCGCCTGTGTTTTATACCAAAATGCCGTTGTTGCCGCTGCAGTAATCGTAATGCCACGCTCCTGCTCTTGCTCCATCCAGTCCATAATTGCCTGGCCTTCGTGCACCTCGCCGATTTTATGCGAAATGCCGGTATAAAATAAAACGCGCTCGGTAAATGTTGTTTTGCCAGCGTCGATGTGGGCAATAATGCCTATGTTTCGAATTTTATTCTTCGGCGTTGTCATAAAAGTACAGCTACTACCATGCCAAGTAGGCAAATGCGCGATTTGCCTCGGCTTGTTTGACCGTCGTCTCTTTAATCTTAATCGCTTCGCCTTCGTTGTTGCTTGCCGCAATGATTTCTTCGGCCAGCCGGTCTGCCATTGGCTTACCTTTCTTCGTTCGCGCTGCTTGAATCATCCACTTCATTGCCAAGAATCTCTTTCGCTCGCCGACTACTTGCACCGGCACCTGATAGTTGGCCCCACCGACTCGTTTCGTTTTGACCTCGATTGCGGGTGAAACATTCTTTAACGCTTGTGAAAAAAGTTGCATTGGCTGTTTGCCTGTTTTTTGCTCGGCAATATCCAGCGCTTTATAGACTACCAACCGTGCAACGGTCTTTTCGCCACAATACATCGCGTGGTTAATAAATTTTTCTAAGACAATACTATTAAACCGTGGATCCGGTTGAATGACTTGTTTTCGTACCTTGTGGTTTCCTCGTGGCATAGAATGGTGCTAGTAGTGTTATTTGTCTTTTGGCGTTTTAACGCCGTATTTCGATCGTCCTTGCTTGCGGTCGTCAACCCCTGCAGTATCAAGCACGCCGCGAACGATATGATAGCGTACACCTGGCAAGTCTTTCACGCGGCCGCCGCGGATGACGACTACGGAGTGCTCTTGTAAATTGTGACCTTCGCCCGGGATATATGCGGTCACTTCCATGCCGTTGCTCAAACGTACGCGGGCAATTTTTCGCAAAGCCGAGTTTGGCTTCTTCGGAGTCATCGTAGCAACCTTTATACACACGCCACGCTTAAACGGCGATGGGTAATAGGTCGGTCGGTTCTTTAATGTATTAAAACCACGCTGCAGCGCGATTGCTTTCGACTTGCGCACAACTTTTTTTCGAGGGTGGCGTACTAATTGATTTATGGTAGGCATAGATGGACTTGGTAGTTACGTGGGTTGGTATATTGTCTGATTTGCTAATAAAAACAATCGAGATCACCCGCGTCGATCCCAATATCTTACAATGTAACGCATGATTGGGAGTGTGTCAAGAAAGCCGTGCTTTTGCGATTGCAATTCATCAGGCCCCAACAATAAGTGTAAATAACGCCTGGGCAATGGGAGCAAGAACAAAGAACGCAATAGCAAGTGCAAGAAAAATCCCTAGCCCCGATCGTCCAATAGATTCAATTGCTCGAGGAAAAAATTGATAGAACACTTTTGAGCCGTCAAGTGGCGGAGCTGGGATCAGATTGAAAAGTGCCAAGTACAAATTTATTTGCACAACATAGGCGATGAGTACTGAAAATTCTGCATTAGTGGTAAGCAGTCCAAAACGAAGCCCAAGACCTAACACAATAGCAATGGCAAAATTAGACAGAGGCCCAGCGATTGCTACTTTAAGTATGCCGTTTTTTTGGTCGCGAAGATTGTACGGGTTAAAGGGAACTGGCTTAGCCCAACCGATAAAGATATTCGACGTAAGCACTAATACAAGTGGTATCAAAACAGTGCCAAGTGGATCGAGGTGCCGTAAAGGATTCAGAGTCAACCGGCCCTCGAGGCGTGCTGTCGGATCACCAAGATAGTTCGCAGTCCACGCATGCGCGTATTCGTGTACCACAGCAGAAAAAATAATCACTATATAGGTGAAGAGACCACTAATGAGCGAAGCAGAGTCCATGCGCGAGGGCGTATGTTAGACGTTATGACTTTGTAGGTGAGGTCGGGGTTGTAACGGTCGCTGTGATTGTTGTAACAGGGCGACGAACGTGCACTTTAAGCGTAGTTCGGATGCACTTGGTGCATGCACGCACTCGCCTACCATCAGAGGTCGTGGTAATTTGCAAATTGGGAAATTTGCGCTCTTTGAGCGTTGGGTTAAAGTGGCCGCGCAACTTCTTGTAGCGCCACTGCATCACTGACGTCTTGCCGCATAATGCACATACTCGTGACATAATAGTAGTAACGGTGATTATCGATTGGTGCGAAAATAAATAAACAGCAACGAACTGTTGCATTGATTATGTAACTATACTAATATAGGTATAGTTTGTTGTAAAGAGTGTGACATACCGGGCCGTGGCCTAGAGGCTCAAGGCGCATGCATGGGGTGCATGAGATCGCGAGTTCAAATCTCGCCGGCCCGAACTAAATGAACCTCCCCGCCCTTACAGGCGGGGTCTCTGTTTATTCGAACAGCGTTGCTGTCCGTCCCCTATCGTGCTTGCCTTGTTGGG
>Ga0154956_116_pt5 | contig 9749 bp, 2 predicted proteins | sample RifCSPhighO2_01_FD_105924 | JGI IMG/M metagenome (GOLD analysis project Ga0154956, IMG submission 105924) | Parcubacteria group bacterium RIFCSPHIGHO2_01_FULL_47_10b | reverse complement strand
GCAGTGCCTTGCATTAAACCAGAAGCGCCTATTGTGTCGACGGGCATGGAAGAGGCAGCCGCCAAGGATTCGGGCTATGCAGTTGTAGCAGAACAGAGTGGGATCGTCGCAGAAGCTGATGGACGGCATATTGTCGTCAAGGATGACAAAGGCAAAAAAATCAAATATGAACTTATTAATTTTGTACGATCGAACCAATATTCGTCATTGCACCAAAAGCCGATTGTCATGCCTGGCGACACGATCAAAAAAGGCCAGGTCATTGCTGATGGCCCGGCGATTGATAATGGCGTATTAGCATTAGGCCAGAACTTGCTCGTTGCATTTATGTCCTGGTATGGGTTTAACTACGAGGACGCCATCGTCATTTCCGAACGGCTCGTCAAAAACGATACATTTAGCTCCATTCATATTGAAGATTTTACGATCGACGTGCGCGACACAAAGCTTGGCCCCGAAATCACCACATACGACATTCCGAACGTTTCAGAAAGCAAGCTCTCGAACCTTGACGAGCACGGCATTATCCGTCCGGGCGCAGAAGTAAAAGAAGGCGATATCCTCGTTGGAAAAATTTCGCCAAAGGGCGAAACTGATCTAACCGGCGAAGAGCGCCTATTGCGCGCAGTGTTCGGTGAAAAAGCGCGCGATGTGCGCGATACATCATTGGTAGTACCCCACGGTAAGCGCGGTCGGGTTATTGGTGTCAAAGTATTTTCACGCGAAAAAGGGGATCGCCTCCAGGCAGGAGTTATTAAGAGCATTCAAGTCGAAATCGCCCGCTTACGCAAAATTTCCGTCGGCGATAAGCTCGCAGGACGACATGGTAATAAAGGCGTCATTTCGCGCATTTTGCCACTCGAAGATATGCCGCACTTGGCGGATGGCCGCCCCGTTGACATTGTGTTAAACCCGCTTGGCGTGGCATCCCGTATGAACATCGGCCAGATTCTTGAAATGCACCTTGGGTATGCAGCTCAAACCCAAGATTACCGGGCAATTACACCGGCGCTTGCCGGAGCGACAGAAGAAGAAATTGGCGAAGAGCTCGAGCGAGCAGGCCTGCCACGCAGCGGCAAGACCATATTGTTTGATGGCCTCACGGGCGAGCCATTCGACCAGGAAGTTGCTGTTGGCGTTATTTATATGTTGAAACTGAACCACTTAGTCGAGGATAAGGTTCACGCGCGTTCGATCGGACCGTATTCGTTGACCACGCAACAACCACTTGGCGGCAAAGCGCAATTCGGTGGCCAGCGATTTGGAGAAATGGAAGTGTGGGCGCTCGAAGGGTATGGAGCTGCGCATACATTACAAGAAATGTTGACCATTAAGTCAGACGACGTGTCCGGTCGTGCACGCGCGTACGAATCAATCACGAAGAGCGAACCCATTCGTAAACCAAATGTCCCCGCATCATTTAACGTGTTGTTGTCAGAAATGAAGGGCCTCGGATTTAATCCTGAAATGTTAGGCGCAAAGATGGTGGACGAGGACAAGAATGATGAATAAGTAACTAGTAGCAGTCTAACTCATCTTTATGAACCTGCGACCCGACGACTTTAAATCAATACGACTCAAGCTGGCCAGTCCCAAGGATGTGTTGGATTGGTCACACGGCGAGGTGCTAAAGCCGGAGACCATCAACTACCGTACCCAGCGTCCGGAAAAGGAAGGCCTTTTTTCCGAAGTTATTTTTGGTCCCGAAAAAGATTTTCAATGCTATTGTGGAAAATACAAAAAGGCGCGGTACAAGGGGATTGTTTGTGATAAGTGCGGCGTTGAGGTGACGCGAAGCATTGTTCGACGCGAGCGCATGGGGCACATCCAACTAGCGAGCCCGGTTGCACATATTTGGTTTTTACGAAAATTGCCATCGAAACTGGCAACGTTGTTGGACGTGGGTACGCAGGAACTTGAGCGTATCGTATATTTTGCAAACTATGTGGTGCTGTCGGTGAACGATGTTGAGCGCGAAAACGCAATCAAGCAGGTTCAACAAGACTACAATAAAGAACTTGAAAAGTTTGGCCTCAAGGGAAAGTCCAAAGCCAGTTTGAAAAAAGACGAGCTCAAGGTTATGCGTCAACTCGACGAGCAGAAAGCGAAACTCACTGATGACATTCGCGGATTGCGCGTGGGAAAAGCGTTGAGCGAATTTGAATATGCGCAACTATCATTACATTTTCCACAGGTTTTCGAGGCAGGCATCGGCGCAGAAGCCGCAATGAAGTTATGCGAACAAGTCGATCTGGAAAAATTACAAGCCGAATTGCAAGCCGAGCTCGAAGAAGTAGCAGCAACGCAGCGGAAAAAACTCATCACTCGTTTAAAGCTTGTGACCGGTATGGTTAGGTCGAATACTCGACCGGAATGGATGTTCTTCACGATGTTACCGGTAATTCCACCAGATTTGCGCCCCATGGTGCAGCTAGACGGTGGACGCTTTGCATCGAGCGATGTGAATGATTTGTATCGCCGTGTTATCAACCGCAATAACCGTCTGAAAAAATTAATTGAACTCAATGCGCCGGAAGTTATTTTACGCAACGAAAAGCGCATGTTGCAGGAGGCGGTTGACGCGCTTATAGATAACTCGGCCCGTCGCGGTAAGGCAGTTATGGCATCCACCGGCCAGAAGCGCGCATTGAAATCATTGGCTGACATGTTGCAAGGCAAGCAAGGCCGATTCCGCCGAAACTTGCTGGGCAAGCGTGTTGATTATTCTGGCCGCAGCGTTATTGTTGCCGGTCCGACCCTTAATCTCGACGAGTGTGGCATTCCGAAGAAGATGGCGCTTGAAATTTTTAAGCCGTTTGTTATTGCAAAGCTTATTGAGCGCGATCTGGCGCACAACGTCCGCGGTGCAGGACACTTGATTGACGACGGTATTCCTGAGGTGTGGGATATTTTGGAAGAAGTGACCAAGGGGCGCTATGTGCTCTTAAACCGCGCACCAACGCTGCACCGACTTGGCATCCAGGCATTTAAGCCACTCTTAACCGAGGGTTCGGCAATCAACCTGCATCCGCTTGTATGTAGCGCTTTTAACGCTGACTTTGACGGAGATCAAATGGCAGTCCATTTACCTCTTTCCGACGAAGCACAGATCGAAGCGAAACAATTAATGCTTTCGCAGCACAACTTATTGAAACCGGCAACTGGCAAGCCAATCGCAAAACCGAACCAGGACATTGTGCTTGGCATCTACTATTTGACCCAGATGGCAACTGACACCGCGAACGTGAGCAAGGAGAATCTGCGCTATTTTGGCAATACAGACGAAGCGATTTTGGCTTATCAAGAGCGCGTAGTCAAGTTGCGCGAAAAGATTATGGTTCGCATGAGCATTGAGCACGAGGGGGAAGTCAAGATGGTTGAGACCACCGTTGGACGTATATTATTTAACCAGGTATTACCACCGGAACTCCCATTCCGCAATGAGCATTTCGGCAGCAAGCGTTTACGTGATCTATTGAGCGATCTGATCGTGACCTATCCGAATGAGCAGGTTGCTCACATGCTTGATGCTATTAAAAATTTGGGTTTTAAGTTTGCGACAAAGTCAGGCATTACGTGGTCTATGTCGGATCTTATTACACCGCCTGAAAAGCACGATATTATGGTTGAAGCGGAAAAAGAACTTGAGCGAATTATTGGCGACTATAACATGGGTTTGCTCACGCAACAGGAGCGAAAGAATCAAGTGGTGGCGCTATGGCACTCAATAAAAGACCGCATCGCGCAAAAAGTGCAGACGACCTTTGATCCGAACAACCCCGTATATGCAATTATCGACTCTGGTTCACGCGGTTCGTGGGGGCAGGTAGTGCAGATGATCGGTATGAAGGGGTTGGTGGTGAACCCGTCGGGCGAGGAAATCGAGCTTCCTATTAAGCATAGTTTCAAGGAAGGATTTAACGTACTTGAATATTTCAACTCAACACACGGCGCACGCAAGGGTACCACTGACACTGCGTTGCGAACTGCTGCAGCTGGTTATCTGACGCGCCGCCTCATTGACGTTGCGCACGATACGATTGTAAAACACAAGGATTGCGGGACCAAGCAAGGCATTCCGGTTTTCCGCGCTGATTCTGATGAGGTGGGCGTGCCATTCGGCGAGCGATTATTCGGGCGCGTGCTATTGAAACCAATCAAGTCCGGTTCGACGGTGATTGCAAAAGGCGGCGATCGAATTGGCCACGAACTTGCGCAAATTATTGAAAAAGAGGCGGCCATCACTGAAGTGTGGGTACGATCGCCAATCACCTGTGATGACCTTACGGGTGTGTGCCAAGAATGCTTTGGTTTTGACCTTGGCCGTAATGATATGGTGGAACTCGGTCAAGCAGTCGGTATTATTTCAGCGCAATCCATTGGCGAACCAGGCACACAGTTAACCATGCGCACATTCCACATGGGTGGTGTCGCTGGTAGTCAGGATATTACGCAAGGTCTACCCCGTGTAGAAGAAATTTTTGAGTGCCGCCGTCCGAAAGTGAAGGCGCTGATCGCAGAGGTGGAGGGCAAGGTTGAGTCAGTCACAGCAAAAGGCACGACAAAGGTTATTAAAATCAAGACAGAAGCAGCGAAAGCGAAGAGCAAAGAGAGCGAACTGGTGCAATACACTGTTCCTGCGGGTTTCGTTGTGTATGTGGCAAAGGGCGATTTAGTGACGAAAGGCCAGCAGTTGACCGAGGGACACGTTGACCTTCAAGAGTTATTTAAGCAGGTCGGCGCAATTGAAGTTTCGCGCTATATCGCGTCTGAAGTGCAAAAGATCTATTCCTCAAAGGGTGCTGAAATTCACGATAAATATATCGAGGTTATTACCCGGAAAATGTTGTCTCGCTTGAATGTTACTGCTTCAGGCGATTCGTTGTTTATCCCTGGCGAAACTGTTGATCGGGCAAAGTTTTTGACGATGAATGCAAAGTTGGAAGCGGAGGGCAAACAACCAGCGCGAGCAAAGGCGCTATTGTTAGGCATTACGAAAGTTGCTATTACTGCGGAGAGCTTCTTGTCTGCAGCATCTTTCCAGATGACTGCAAAGGCGTTGATTGATGCTTCGCTCGAAGGCAAGGTTGATGAATTAACAGGTCTCAAAGAGAATGTCATTATTGGCCGATTGATTCCAGCAGGCACCGGATTTAACAAGCAAAAAGCACGCTTTGAAAAAGAAGCGGCAGAATTACGTGTCAAGGAGGAAGTTGCGCCGGCAGTCGCGGGAGAGGCGGTACAGGCGAGTGCAAGCGTCTCATAAGTGGATGGAGCCAATGTTGTATCTATAATAGGTAATATACGACTATGATTGCATTTCTCACGAATCCATGGAATATTGCCGGTGTCGCGATAGTTCCTCTATTATTTGCAGCATATTTAGTCAAGCAGGTCTTAGCCCTTCCCGATGGCACGAAACAGATGAAAGAAATCGCCGCAGCGATCGCTGCTGGCGCTCGGGCCTATCTGAACCGTCAATATCGCACGATCGCTGCCTTTGCAGCGGTTATCGCAGTAATTTTGTGGGGCACGCTCGGAGTGCAAAGTGCTATAGGATTTTTAATCGGCGCGCTGTTTTCAGCTTTGGCTGGCTATGCAGGCATGTTCGTCGCAGTTCGCGCGAATGTACGCACCACGCAAGCTGCAACACAGAGCTTACAAGCAGGGCTCGCCACTGCATTTCAGGGTGGCACCGTGACTGGCATGGCAGTCGTCGGCCTTGGATTATTGGCAGTTGCGGGCTTTTTTGCAGTCACTGGCGCGACTGATCCATTCGCAATACTCGGCGTTGGATTCGGCGGCTCGCTGATTAGCTTGTTCGCTCGTGTCGGCGGTGGTATTTATACAAAAGCGGCTGATGTCGGGGCTGATTTAGTAGGCAAAGTAGAAGCAGGAATCCCCGAGGACGACCCACGCAACCCTGCAGTTATTGCTGATAATGTGGGAGACAACGTTGGCGACAATGCTGGAATGGCTGCTGACCTATTTGAGACATATACCGTAACGCTTATTGGCGCCATGTTGATTGGTTCGTTGCAGGGCGGCTCCAATCAAGTTGTCTATCCGCTCGTTTTGGGCGCGATTGGCGTTGTAGCGAGTATTATCGGTACGTTTTTTGTACGATTAAGTGGCGCTAAAGATACAAAGATTATGCGCGCGTTATACAAAGGCGTTGCAGCATCCGGTATTATCGGCGCTATCGGGTTTTGGTGGGTGACGAATCAACTGGGCTTTGACATGAACCTCTTTTTTGCATCGTTAGTCGGTCTGGTTGTTGTCATCGGGTTATTTATTATTACTGAATATTACACAGGGACAGGGTTTCGACCGGTCAAGCAGATCTCCGAAGCATCGCAATCAGGCGCTGGCACGAATATTATTGCGGGCCTGGCATTCGGACTAGAATCTACATTTGCTCCTGTGGTGTTGATTGTTGTGGGTATTCTCGTGAGCTTTATGCTGGGTGGGATGTACGGGGTGGCAATTGCAGCAGTGGCTATGTTGTCGCTCACTGGCATGATTATTGCACTTGATGCATTCGGACCGATTACTGATAACGCGGGCGGTATCGCCGAAATGTCATCGCAGCCCCAAGAGGTACGCGATCGCACCGACGCATTAGATGCAGTTGGCAATACAACAAAAGCAGTTACCAAGGCATACGCCATCGGTTCAGCGGGCCTTGCGGCGTTGACGCTATTTACGGCGTATGTTGATGAATTAACTGCTATAAATCAGGCAAAAGGACTTGGTCTTGAACTGGTCTTTAAATTGAGCGATCCTTTGGTTGTCGTCGGTTTATTACTTGGTGGAGCCATTCCATTTTTATTCTCATCATTTGCTATGCGCGCAGTGGGTCGCGCGGCGTTTAGTGTGGTCAAAGATGTGCGCGAGCAGTTCAAAGAAAAGCCAGGCATTATGCAGCATACTGAAAAACCGGACTACGGCCGAACTGTGGATATTGTGACAAAATCAGCATTAAAAGAAATGATTGCCCCGGGAGTTTTGGCTGTTTCGGCACCGTTAGTTGTCGGGTTTGTGCTTGGGCCCATTGCGCTTGGCGGCATGTTACTCGGTTCTATCGTAACTGGTATTTTCGTCGCTTTGCAGATGACCAATGGTGGCGCAGCATGGGACAATGCCAAAAAGCTTATTGAGGCAGGCAAGCATGGTGGCAAAGGTTCTGATGCACACAAGGCAGCAGTGGTAGGCGATACCGTCGGCGACCCCTATAAAGACACTGCAGGCCCTGCCATCAACCCGCTTATTAAGGTGATGAATATGATTGCGATCTTGGCGGCGAGTGGGATCTTGATGTATTCGTTGTCAATTTTGTAAAGCGCTGTTAGAGTATATATTAGGAACTGATCTGTGCCCCCACCCCTCGAAGTACCGTGCGTCGATTTCCCCTGCGGGAAATCGCGCCCTAAGCTCTCGGCTGCTCGCACGCCAACGGCGTGACCATGCCGAGCAACCTCCGAGGTTTACTTCTCGGGGTGGTGGCACAGGGAGTTTCGATACTTTTTAAGCTCTTTTCGAGATCGAATGCGAAAAATATCAAACGCGCGAAGGAGGTGATGTACTGTGGTGATCGCATTGTGCGGATCATTAAGCTTGGGCCCCACAGGGTCATCGTGTAGTGCGGAGTACGCGAATGGTCCGAAAGGTGATTCGACCGGTGGTCGAGGACCGGATGACGATACTGGCGGCTAGAGACATCCCTAAGCCTCCTCCGTGACTCAGCTCTTTCAAAACTTGGAGTATTTCACCACGTCCGATCCCCCGGATCGCAATGCGGTTTACTTCAAGTACACATACAAAGAGCTGAGAATGAGACGCCAACTGGTCGGAGTATCGATCGGATGGCGTCTTCTCTTTATATTGCCACTACTCCGCAAACACGCTACAATAGGCACATAGACTGGATCGAAACGTGAACAATAACCATGCCACGAAAAAAGAAGCACAAAAGGGGGCGAGGTAGCGAAGACGAAGGGCGTGAGAAAAAAGCGCGAAAAAATGCGAGGCGCGGCAAGCGCGCCGACGATAGCGAAGAAGACACTGGCTCGCGACTTGACCTCGGGATTTCATCTGCAACCAAGAGTTCAATCTTGGTGGTTCTGTTATTTGTGCTGGCATTGTTGTCAATGTTGGCATTTTTTGATAAAGCAGGCGCAGCTGGCGAATATTTTGTACGGGCTGTCGAATTTTTATTTGGCCGAGCGGGATTTTTGATACCTTTGACGTTTTTTGGTGGCGGCATCGCGGTTTTGTTTTCGTTTCATAAAGACCGTCACGCACATATTGTTATTGGGCTTGTATTATTTTTGTTGAGTTTCCTCGGTATTTTTGCGATGTCAGTTTCAGGAGATACCGGTGGTGCGATCGAAGGCGCAACCATAATTCGTCCAGCAGGTATCATCGGCCAAGCATTTGCCTATCCATTTGAGCGGTTTTTGGGGGATGTGGCAGGGATTATTGTCTTGATTGCGCTGTTTTTGATTTCAATATTAATTACATTCGATATTTCATTACGAAAATTGGCTACTGGGGGTGATAGGGAGGATAGTGGCGATGACCAGGGCAAGCAGGAGGGAGTTGAGAAATCTCCTGGCGAAGCAGCGGGACCAGGTGCCGCAACTACGGCGTCAACAGTTGACGTGAACAAGCAAGACGCACATCCTGATAAACCAGTCCGACCTAAAAAACATGCCACATTCGCTGGGCGACTATTGCGTTTTGCAACGCATCCTGCGCAGCAGGCGTTTGATTTTAAGAAGCGATCGGTGAGCGGCGGCGTAGGTATGGAAGAACCAAAAGAAGAGCAGAAAGAAATTCTTGCTGTGCCGACTGATACCTATGAGCCGCCCCCATTAACACTGATCGAATCAACAGGAGAAAAACCAAAGAGCGGTGATATCGAGGCAAATAAGGCAATCATCCAACGAACATTTGAAGAGTTTGGGTTTACCGTCGAGATGGGCGAGGTGAAAGTCGGCCCCTCCATTACGCAATTTACGCTTCGGCCGCCAAAAGGCGTCAATCTTGCAAAAATCATGGCGCTGCAAAGCAATGTGTCGCTGAACCTTGCTGCGCATCCGATTAGAATTGAAGCCCCTATTCCGGGCCAATCACTGGTAGGCATTGAAGTACCGAACAAGAAAGCGGCAACGGTGCGGTTATTTGAAATGCTCAAGGCGCTGCAGGAATTCGATCCGCCGTCGCGCTTATCATTTGCTATTGGCAAAGATGTGAGTGGTGCGCCGATATTTACTGATCTTGGCTCAATGCCGCACTTATTGATCGCCGGCGCTACTGGTTCTGGTAAAAGCATTGGGGTAAATAACATATTGCTCTCGTTGATTTATCGGAATTCGCCTGATATGCTCAAGTTTATCTTGATCGACCCGAAGCGCGTTGAGCTTACGCTGTATAACGGGATCCCGCATTTATTAGCGCCAGTTGTTGTTGATTCCAAGAAGTCAATCAATGTTTTAAAATGGGCAACGCAGGAAATGGATCGGCGGTACGAGATGCTCGCAGAGCTAAAAGTTCGCAATATTGAGGGCTATAACGAAAAGATCGAGCGCGAAGGCGGCGATTTACCCAAATTGCCATTTATTGTGATCGTGATTGATGAAATGGCTGATATTATGTCGATGTATAAAAAGGAAGTCGAGGCGATTATTGTTCGATTGGCTCAAATGGCGCGCGCTGTTGGGATCCATTTGATTGCGTCCACGCAG
>Ga0154956_117_pt2 | contig 9801 bp, 14 predicted proteins | sample RifCSPhighO2_01_FD_105924 | JGI IMG/M metagenome (GOLD analysis project Ga0154956, IMG submission 105924) | Parcubacteria group bacterium RIFCSPHIGHO2_01_FULL_47_10b | reverse complement strand
TGGAAGGCAGGAGGTCGCGTCACGATTCGCTGGCGACAGACTGATTTTTCTGTGGAAGATCATGATGCTAAGTTTAAACTGATTCCCGATGATTCTGATAAACCCGAGCGGGTAATCCGACAGGTAAGCACTGATTCCGATAGAGACACGCAAGAAACGACATTCACCCTCCCAGAATATATCTCTCCTGGCTCGTACCAAATCATCATGATTGATGCTAAAGAAGATCCCGAATACGGCGAGATTCTCGATGGGTGGATGGAGGGGCGGATTCAGGTTGTGAGCGCGATTAACATTTTCCGCGTCATTGATCCCAAACACGGAGACGCCGCGACAGCCGGCAAACGCCAAACGATTCGCTGGAATACCGAGGGCAGCTCGACCCACGTGAGCATCTCGCTCTACCAATCATTTCTTGAGACAAAAAGCGGCGCAGTGGAGCGCGTTGCAACTATTGCATCGAACGTTTCGAATGACAGTGAGTTCACTTGGACCATTCCGTCAACTATACTGCGCAACCGTAGCAGTGAAGGATACGTATATCATGTATTCGATCCAGTGAATACATTTGCCGAGCGGGGTATTGGCCTTCCCGAATACCCGACAGCCCGCTCAACTACTGCGCGGTTAGGTCAATCATCTGGCGCATCTGATTGGTCGGGGTATTTTACGATTAAAGAAGCGGATTCGAGTGTTAATGACAACGACTCGCAGGGCACAAAGCCAGCGCCAAAACCAACCCCGCAGCCTCCACGGACGACCACCCAATTCTCGCTTATCAGTGCGTTAAACGACAACCGCGTGTATGCGATCAAACAACTCAAACGTCTATGGATTCCATCGCCGGTCGCCTTCGAAAAAGGAGGCTACCAGTGGCGTAATATCGTGCTTGTAACGCCGGGTGAATTATCTGCGTATCAACAAATAAAGCTCGCCAAAACTACATCAAGCGATCGAATCTATTATCTGACGAATGGCGGTCAGAAGCGTTTGATGCTTAATGATGCAGTATTTCGGTCATATGGAAATCGTAGTAGCGATGTAGTCACGTTAACTGATCGTGAGCTCGCCATGTTTCCCGATGTGCAATTTATTCACCTAAACGGCAGCCCCAATATATACAAGATTCAAGGCAGTAAAAAATATTGGGTGAGGACCCCAGCAGTTTTCACGAGGATTGCCCCGCCTAGTGCACAGGTTGCGCCAGTGAACGCTACGGAATTTCAGGCATACGAGACCGGGGGTGTGATTGAGTGAGCTTGAAAAAAATTTTTGCGTTTGTCTTATGTTTGGGCTATAGTTCGTGTATTAGTATTATTACAAATATATGGGTTACGTCATTTCACATGCAACAAAGTCTAAACAAATCACCCGCGGGAAAGGTTTTGAAATCACAATTCCTGACCTAGATGAGAAAGCATTGTCCATATCTTTTCTTCACATTACTGGTGGACGCGACCCTGCGGACTTCACAAAGCTTCTTGAGCCTAATAAAGGATTTCGTGCAACATACGTTGCGCTCACCGATGGGATTACGGTGATCCTACACGAAAAAAGAGAAACAAAGTCCATTGCCTTAAAGGCACGTGATATCATCACTATTACCAATGGAACTTCCTATGAGATGTCGGGAGCTGGGGATGTAATAATGTTTGCGATGCCGGCATTTTCTAGTGATATGTTCAATCTGAAAAAACTACGTGGCTGAAAGAATTATTCTTGCCTCCGGATCAGCGCAACGAAAGGCGTTACTATCAACGCTTGGTCTGACTTTTGAAGTTATACCAGCAAACATCGATGAGAAGTCGATACGATATACCGATCCACGCCGCCAAGCGCTCGAACTAGCAAAGGCAAAAGCTATAGATATCGCAGCATCGCATAAAGCGGCAGGTTCGCACCAAGAAATCATTATAGCCGCAGATACGTTTGTCGTGCTTGGGGACGCAATACTAGAAAAACCGCGTAATCATGAAGAAGCGCTACGAATGCTTGAATCGCAATCCGGACAAACTGTGGTGGTTTATACTGGGCTTTATTATTTCGATACGACCGACAGATTCGAAAAGGGTGATGTTGCAAAGACATCGGTGACATTTCGTGACTTAAGCGCTGAAACCATTAAGCGATACTGTTTGAAATACCCCGTAGCATCGTGGGCTGGCGCTTTTTCTGCGATGCACGACAATGGAGAGCTAATCGCGTCGGTGAATGGCTCGTTGACGGGTTTAAATGGCTTGCCGATTGAACTGTTAGTTCCACTGCTGCAGCGATCGGGAGTTGTGGTATAGTGTACAATGCAACCAAATTGATTCGAGCGCATTATATATATTGAGACGGACATGACCGCCCAACAGGAAACAAACATCATAGCGCGGGCGAAGGACGATCCAGAGGCGTTTGGATTGTTGTTCGAAGCGTATTACGAACGGATTCTCGGGTATGCGATTCGGCGTACTGGCCAGGTTGCTGTTGCGCAAGATATCGCATCTGAAGTTTTCTACCGGGCGCTGAAACATATACAAACATATGAGTCGCGAGGTGTACCGTTTTGCGCTTGGTTGTATAAAATTGCAACAAACGAAGTGAATCACTATTTCCGTACTCGGCATTTAAGGCCAATCTCTCTCGATATGCTTCTAGATGAACATGGCATAGAATACCCAGACGCCACTGACGTTGCGAATGAGCTTATGGATGCAGAGGAAAAACTTGAGCGGCACGAGGCGTTCCTTCGCTTACAACGATTTATAACTACGCTGCCGTTAAAGTATCAGGAAGTGCTTGCGCTTCGGTATTTTGAACACAAACGAGTGTCAGATATCTGTGATATTGTGCATAAAAAAATGGGGACCGTGAAATCATTATTGACTCGCGGAACTGAAAAATTGCGCGTGGCTATTGAGGCTGATCTGGAGCGGAACCCAGCGCCCCGAACTGCGATGCAACCTTTTTCTTCCCCGAGCGTTATAAAAAGTGAGCAGTCATCATGAACCACCAGGATTGCGTACGACAATTGAAGTACTGCCGAAAGCCCGCTATTTGTACTGAGTGTCACCGCCGACACCTCAAGCACCTCCTTCTCTCTTCTCATCACGAAGCGCTTGAACTTCAACAACAACCGTTGTTTGTGCGGATGGGGGTAGCGCTCCGACGAGATCCCTATCAAAAAGCACTCCTCACTACTGGCACGCTTGCCGTAGTAGTCGTGGCGGTGGCACTCAACTTCGGGATCGTGGACAGCGACAACACAGCTCATGCAGATGAACTGGTACACCAGGCAATGACAACGGTGGCAGCGCTCCAGCCTGAAGAACGGGCATCGCTCGAAGCTGATTTACAAGCAGATATCATGCGGCTCCTTGAGGAAGCATATGCAGCAGAGGATCTTATGCTCCTCGATGCGAATGATGATGAAGTGATAGATGTACGAACTGCTGCGTTTGCGCCGAATTACTTACTGCGACCAGCGGCGATTAATGCTACGAGCGCTGATATATCGACTGTTGATGAAACCGCTGACCAGTATTACCGTTTTGACCATGACCGTTCGCCGGCAACCGTACGACTTCTCCGCTATACCGACCCACAAGGCAATCGCGTCTTATTCGGGGTGGACGAGTCTAATCGACCGGTGATGCGTTATGCGAATTATTAGTTATCCATCGTGAGCTCCGGCTCGCGCGCTATCAAGCCCTCGCTATCCATCAGCATTGGGCTTGATTTTGTTGTATACTGGATACATGAAGAAGCATGCTGCGCATAGACGAAACCAGTCAATCCACCACGACCACAGGCGGTTTATTGTCGTTGCTGTTACATTGTTATTCGTTTTTGCGCTTGTTTTAGCGCATAGTCTCCAATCAGGATCGCTTCGATTCTCGCCACAGCCAATTCAGGAAGCACGGACTGTCGAGCCTTTCAACCGACTTTCAATTCGCGGCATGGGGACTGTCACTATTCAGCAAGGCGAGGAGCCACGCCTGTTTGTTATGGCGCCTGAAGGGATTATGGATTCAATAGATACGTTTGTTGCTGATAATACGTTATTTATCGAATTCGATCGAAAAGGGAGTTGGTGGCGGTCGTTTCGCTTAAATATTTCTGATATTTCGTTTATTGTCCAAGCGCCCGATATTATTGAGATTGCGGGATCTGGAAGTTCCGAGATCCAAACGCATGGTGTCGGTGTTGTAGGGGATACACTACGGGTTTCACTCGGGGGCTCCAGTCGTGCAGTACTCAATGTTGATGTTGATTGGCTGCACGTCATTGGCAAAGATGCCGCGACATACATTATTACTGGTCGTGCAGAAGCGCAGGACATAGAGCTTTCTGGCACAAGTCGGTATTTTGCAAAAGATGCGAAGGGTAGCGAAGCGGTACTGAATGCAGCTGGTGCGAATGAAGTGGAGCTGGGTGTAGATGATCGATTAGACGTTACGCTGGCTACTGATAGCGTGCTTCGCTATTATGGGGAGCCAGAGGTTACAAAGGAGGTTGCAGAGGGGGCGAGTGTGCAACATATCGAAAAGTAACCTCGCACGCGCTGCGTATTCGATAATCGACTCACGCCTTCTTTTTTTGTCATTTTTATTCATTTTTTGCAAAAATTTACCAACCAGTGCTATGATTGCAGTAACATGTACATCGGCATTGCAGGAACAATTGGGGCGGGAAAAACTGAATTTACCAAGGCCCTAGCGACGAAACTCAACTTTGAGCCGGTGTTTGAACCCGTTGATGAAAACCTATTCCTCAAAGATTTCTATCATGACAAGGCGCGCTGGGGACTGCATTCGCAACTTACCTTTCTTGTGCATAAAATACTCAAACAACGAGATCTAAAAGAACTGCTCAAACATACCAATTGCATCCAAGACCGACTAATTTTTGAAGATTTCATGTTCGCGCGTATGTTGCACGAAGCAGGATTTATGGATAAACGCAGCCATGATCTGTATCACAAAGTTGTAGCGCTGTGCGCCGAGGATGTATATTATCCCGATCTAGTGATATTTCTCGATGTTTCACCGGAAACTGCATTGACCCGCATAGCAGCCCGCGCGCGGGGAGGTGAAAATTTAATCGATGCGGGCTATTTGCAAACACTCGATCGTGAGTATCGCGCGCTTGTTGATGGTCTTGAGCGCGACGGTCGCCCCGTGCTTCGACTCGATTGGAATAAGCATCGCTCGCTTGACCGCTTGCTTTCGCGCCAAACCTTATTTACAATACAAGAACGGCTGTTGTAGTATATCTGTCGCAACGAACAACCAATCTTCAATCGCCCAGGTGTCGAAATTGGCAAACGATGCGGACTCAAAATCCGCTGGTAGGAATACCTTGAGGGTTCGACTCCCTCCCTGGGCACCAAAACTAAGGAAGCCGCCGCGAGCTGACGCTCGCCACACCCCCTTTCCGTCGCGCCCTCATTTCGATTGAAGAATTTTCAGGTTGAAATTTTATCATTGCGAGCTTGCGTTACAAATCAAATAAAGTTATGATTCGAACAAGTAATTATGGAACAAACACAACCCCTACAATTGTATGAATGCCCCGAGTGTCATTTGAAATACAAGGACAAAGAGTGGGCGAAAAAATGCGAAGCATGGTGCAAAAAACATCAAAGTTACAATACCGAAATAACTGCTCACGCCGAGGAAAATAAAAATCCCTCGCAGTAAAATTTCGAGGGATTTTTATTGCCTATCCGCGAGCTTTTTTGAGTGCTTTTGTCCACCAGATAAGCTGAGCCAGCATAGCTTCGGCGCTTTTAGTAAAAGATTCGAGCGCCCCCTCTTTCAGATTTCCCTTCTCGTCTAATAGAGTCCAGTGTTGCGGAATATGAACGGCTTGTCGAATCGGAGCCATTTGAAGCTCAATAGCGTTCAGGCGGAGTTGTTCCACCGCTCTTGCCCCACTGACACTGCCGTAACTTACGAAAGCGACGGGTTTATTGTTCCATTCCGGATAGACCCAGTCCAACGCATTTTTCAGTACACCCGATGTCCCGTGATTATATTCTGGGGTAACAACGACAAAAGCATCTCCTTCGGCAATTTTTTTAGTAAAACGCACAACCGCTTCATTCTTGAACGGCTCCTGTTTGTATGACGGACTTACCGGTTCGTTGTAAAACGGCATATCGTAATCGCGCAGATCCAGCGCCTCAACCTCAATTTCTTTCTGTTTCCCAATTTCTCCGATAATCCACGCGGCCGCTTTATCGCTAAAACGGGCTTCGCGAGTACTGCCAACAATAACTTTTATATTTAATTTTTGATTGTTTGCCATGGATTTAAATTATTTATTTTAATGTTGATCATGTTTTTTTTCGTTTCTTTTTCGGTTTAAGTTCCTCGGAAAGACGCTTGAGAAGGCGAATCGTATGTTCGGCGTTGAGGGTATAGAGCACTTCTTGCCCCCGCCGCTCGTCTCGCACCAGCCCGGTTTCTTTGAGTACTCTCAAATGCTGGGATACGAGAGGTTGGGACTGCTTCGTTTTATCCGCCAGTTCGCCGACCGTCTTGGGGCCCGAAAATAACGCCTCCACGATGCGATATCTGGGAGGACTCCCGATTCCTTTGCCGAATTTGTTTATTGCGTCGCATAAATCTGACATATAAAGATATTAGCATATTATTATATACTAAGACAAGTTTTAACAAAGTGCATATTTAGGTTATAATTATTTGTATGACTTCCTTTGCCTTACTTTTTACACTCTCAGCCATAGGCGTCAGCGAAACCGTTTATCTTATCCGAAAAAGAATCGCCTCTGAAAAACCAATCTGCCCTATTGGCGGCGGTTGCGTAACGGTCTTGACCAGTAAATACAGTAAAGTGTTTCTTATCCCCAACGATGTCTTGGGGCTTTTATCTTACATTATCATTTCATTCATTGCAGCATTTCTCGTGATTGGAGTTGAGCCGATGTTTGTATGGATTTCCGCTCTAAAAATTTTAGTTGCTGTCGCTTCGCTTATGTCTATTTTTCTGACCTATCTTCAATGGCGCGTCATTCATGCGTGGTGTTTTTGGTGTCTGATGTCTGCATTTACCATTTGGCTCATGGGGATTATAATTATAGTGAACAATCTCATTTAGTATGAAAAAGGCTTCGTTCCATTTTCTACGGGTCGGGTTGGCAATCACTTTCTTGTGGATTGGCGTTTTAATTTTCAAAAATCCAGAGGCCTGGGGCGGGTACTTGCAACCGTGGGCTGCCGGACTTTTGCCGATTCCGCTCGCGCAAGCCATGATTGGCACAGCGATTTTAGATGTTGCGATTGGCGCATTTTTGCTTATTGATTTCTTACCGTGGCTCGCGGCTCTTGTTGGCGCGATTCATATCATTATCGTACTCACCGTAAGCGGAATTACCGACATCACGGTGCGGGATATCGGTCTTTTAGTCGCGGCACTCGCGCTTACGATTGATTCTTTGCCGCAAGAGGTGTTAAATAAAATATGGTTTGTAAAGAAGCAACAGACGCAGTGGATGGGTCAATCTCCGGAAATAAAATAATTATTAACTTTAATAATAACTACCATAAATAAAACTATAGTCACTATTGTCATCATCGCGGTCGTTCTCATGGGCGGTTATTTTCTCTTCTTTAGGGATGCGCCGCAGCAAACTCCATCGGTTTCTCAACCGTCAAGCCAACAACAGCCGTCTCAACAACCACCAGTATCGCAAGCGCCGGCAGTCAAAGAAAATGTGGTAACCTATACCAATTCTGGTTATTCTCCGAGTACCCTCACGGTTATAAAAGGCGAAACGGTTACCTTCAAAAACCAAAGTTCGCAATCAATGTGGGTTGCTTCGGCAGTGCACCCCTCTCATAGAGGATACCCAACAACTGGTGCATGCATCGGCAGTACCTTTGACGCCTGCCAAGGTGTTCAGCCGGGCAATAGCTGGTCATTCAAGTTTGATATTTCCGGTGCTTGGAAATATCACAATCATTTGAATCCCGGCGATACAGGCACGATTGATGTTCAATAGCTAAAGACAGAGCAAGGCTAGGTAAGTTCGCCGAAAAATTCGCCAATCCAAACGAGGACGCGGAGGCGTTCGTCAGAGTCAAACATTTTTGCTAAAATAGATTCGAGCAAAGTGTATAATTACAACATATGGATCTTTCGACCATCCTTGCCCTTATCGCTACATATAAATTACCCGCGCTCTTTATCGGAGCGTTGTTGTTTGGAGAAGCAGTCATTATTCCTGCGGCATTTCTTTCGGCGCAAGGATTTATTTCGCCGTTTACGATTCTCTGGGTGTCGTTTTTCGGTGCTATGTGCGCGGATACTATCTGGTTTTATTTAGCCAAACGGCTTTTGCCCTGGTGCCACCAACATCCATGGTGTGAAAAACGATCGCAACAAACAGTCCGCCTCATGGAACACATGACTGGCAAAAATCCGTTTCTGTATCTTTTGGTGTCGAAATTTTTATATGGCGTCCGAATTCTCAGTATTTTTTATATGTCGCTTCAAACGAATGACTATTGGCGATTTTTTCGGTATAACGCGCTGGGAAGCATTACCTGGTTGATTATTCTAATCAGTGTGAGTTGGGGCGCTGGTAAAGGATTTTATCAATCAGGGTTTACCGCAGATCGAATTGAATTCGTTATTACCGCAATTGTCGGCACTATCGTATTATTCAAGTTTATCGAGCTATGCGTAAGCAAATTGGTACAAAAACGATCACCGCAATAGTGCCGGCGTATAACGAGGCGGGCCGCATCGGCACGGTGTTGTCGGTGCTGTGTTCCTATCCGCGATTCAAAGAAGTTATCGTGGTGGATGACGGGTCAACTGACAACACGGCTGCTGTGGTAGCGAAATTCCCGCACGCTCGTTGCATCCAGCTCCATCACAACTATGGCAAAGGGGAAGCGCTCGATCGCGGCGTGCGAGAAACCACAACTGATCTTATCTTTTTTTGCGATGCCGATATTACAGGATTAACACACCGTATTCTCGAGCAGATCATGCGCCCCGTGCTCAAACGCACCGTTGGCATGAGTATCGCAATCCAAAACCGTCGCGCGTACTTTCTTAACTATTTGTTTGTGACTAAGGTATTGCGGTTGGTGCCGGTGCTTGCGGGACAGCGCGTCTTATCAAAAGCCCTATGGAGCAAACTCCCCCGTTGGTACAAACAAAATTTTCGCATCGAAGTCGGACTTAATTTCTATTCAAAATTTTACGCAAACGGTTATCAATATCGCGCATTTTCGGAATTAGGCCAGACCGTAAAAGAGCGAAAATATGGCCTTGTACGTGGTCTTGCACACCGTCTCGCCATGACATTCGACATTATGGCAGCACAGATAAAACTCTATGCGCTTGAAGTTCCACAAACAATCAAGGCCCGGCGAATCGCCTTTTTCGGAGCACTGGGAAATGCTGTTGGCGCTCTCGTTGGCGCAGCACTCATCTGGATTGCCCGCATAGGACCGCTCGCCGCACTCCATCAATTCTTTGCACATCGCCTCGCCGAAGGCCACACCATATATTTTGTCGACTTTTTGACCCGTAGCGCCACCGTCGCCAGTAAAGAGCTTATAGCGTCTATTGGTATCGCGATTGTACTATTAAATGTTCTTGGCCTCATAATCAATATCCGGCGAGTTGTATCGCTCATACGAGCAAGACGGTGATGTATTGGCCCGTTCTTTACGAAGCGCTTTTCCCAAACACCCCGCTGCGTGTCCAGCTCTGCCACGTAAGCTTTTGCTTTTTTAGTATAAGGCGGATGCTTGAAATGAGCGCTCGATACTC
>Ga0154956_115_pt1 | contig 9907 bp, 4 predicted proteins | sample RifCSPhighO2_01_FD_105924 | JGI IMG/M metagenome (GOLD analysis project Ga0154956, IMG submission 105924) | Parcubacteria group bacterium RIFCSPHIGHO2_01_FULL_47_10b | reverse complement strand
CCTTCACCACCCGATGACTTACCTCACTCATTTGGGGCTCATATGTTGACTGGAAAAGACTTTAACTCGTACAAGGCCTCGTATGCTTTACAATTTCCAACCTGTTCAAGCCATATTTCTCAAATTCTTTATGGTAGTGATCTTCTAAAGGATACTCGGCGTTGATGTATTCCAAATTACTCAACGCGCGCAATTTTGACTTGCCTAGTTTTCGTAATAAGTCCCTATCTGCCAATTTACGCGCCAAATTATCCCAAAATGTATATTCTTCATACTCACGTAAATCGTCAATGGCTTTATCGATCAATTCCTTGCTTGCAACTTTCGTGCCTCGAAAAACTTCAACCATATCACTTAGTCCCAATGCGTCGGCGCTTTCTAAAACATAATTTTCGAGCTCATCCAACTCATGAGATGGTTTTTTGTATTTTTCATCTACCATGTCACCCATAATAGCATAAACAGAACCGGCGATCTGTAAAGCATTCATTAATACTCTAAATTGTTTTTTCGTTAATTCAATATTAGTTTTCATACACTTTCTGCTTAATAATTAGTTCGTCAAAAATCTTAAGGAACAGCATCCAGACGAGCTGGGAGAGCCGCTGGGCGTCGCCGTCTACGCCCGCGTCTTTGCGCATAATGTCCTGTATGTTTTTGATGACTGACTGGATATTGGACATGGTATATATTATTGTGGATAACTAAAATTGACTTTTCGCAATCTACTTGCTACCATACAAGTAAGAAGTAAGACCTCTCGTGTTGGGTTACCGGATGGCAACCCGTCAAAGCGAGGGGCATTCTTATTTTATGGGAATAATAGCCGTTCATCGGTAATCTTACTCTTAATTATATTATAAAACTCCTGATCGCCGTGTTCATATTTTCGAAACAACGCCCAAGAGATAAAATCCACTGCTTGCAACGATTTATTCTCATATGATGAATGAAGTTTCAGGACAAAGGCTCCGTCGCGTCGTTTTTCCATTGAGCTTGTTAAATAACTGATAAAATTATCTCTGAGCCGCTTCTTGGTATCTTTGCGATCAACAAATAAATGGACGGACTCTTTGGGATGAAGCATTCCTTTTGTATGCAATCGGTCAAGTAAAATATTCGCCGTGTAATTATAAAGATAATTTTTCTGGTTTTGTAAATCCACATACACTTTTTTCTTATTTAAAATCACGCAAAGTACTTTAAGGTCGCTCACTTCGCTAAGCTGTTTTAACACTCGCTTCCGGGTGATATCTTTTTCGTGAGATGCATGTAGCTCACCTAATTTCTTATATTTTTTCTTGAGAGGTCGCCATACTTTTTTGATCACTCGTTCCAGCGCGCGTGCATCACTTGTCATCGCGATAGTAAACAAGAACCATGTGCTTGATGATTCTTTGAAACCCAGGTCTCCGCTTTCGTCTAAAAATATATAAGCCATGGCTGTTTCTCGCGCAATTAAGTAGCATATAGGGCAACTTGAAGTTCCCGAACTACCGCAAGATATTTTTCACGGCCGCCAAAAATGTTATTGACGATCTCGTACGGCGTGCCGAATTGGCAAATGGCGACACCTAAAGATCGCAAATGTCGTCAATGGCGGTAACGCCTTGGTCAGCGCATTTGGTAAGGATCGCGTCAAAAAACACACCGCGTTCCCTAGGTTCTTTGAAGATCGCGTCTTTCTGCTCAACCTTGGTCCATGCGGTTAAAAGTCTGGCATAGATTCATTTTTCGACTTGAAGACCACCTACTGTAAGACGACCCGTCAGTCATAATATCAGTGTAGCTGATGATTTTTCCTATAGCAACAGGCTCAGCTCACCAGGCTCGATGAATCAAACCAAACCGAGATATAGTGTGTCAGATAAAATCACTGGATTTGAATGTCCGTCATGCAGTAGAATATGCTCATGAAATTCACTAAGTGCCCTAAGAAAGCAAATTGCAGAATCTTCGTAATTATCTCTGGTGTGATTGTGCTCGCGGTAGCGTTGCTCGCAGCCGCCCACTCGATGCAACTCCACATCATGGCTGACTACGTACAGCTGGAATCGGTGCGCGTGCTCGACCGCCAGGGACGGCTTATATCGCTCGAGCCCAACGCGAAAGGCAATTACGCTACATACATCAACGCCGATAACACTGGCCATACCAGCAACCTCCCGTCTTCTTTTGTCGACCAACTCATCGCCCAAGAAGACCGCCTCTTTTATTATCACCCTGGGGTGAATCCGTGGAGCTTGATTGGCGGGGTGCTCAACCGCATCGGCATCGGCAGTCGCACCGGTTCAAGCACTATTACGCAACAAGTTGTCAAAATTGTCCTAGGTAATGAAACAAGCCGAACCCCGAGGAACCAGATCCGCGAACTGTTTTACGCCCTGGCGCTTGATCTGTTTCAGTCCAAGCACACGATCCTTACCATGTACGCAAACCTCGCGTATTTCGGCAATACCGCGCAGGGCATAGACGAGGCGAGCCGCTTGTATTTTGGTCTATCGCCAGAACTACTCGATAGCGACCAAGTTGCGCAACTGCTTGCAGCGCTGCGCGCGCCTAATAGCGCAAACCCGGCCGCTGCGGCGGCGACTGCTACTGACACGACTGATGTCGACGAACGCGCCGATATCCAGCGTGCAATGGCGGCTCATCAGCGTGCCCGCTCTCAACCGGTTGCGTTCGAACTTGGGTCGCTCTCCACCTGCACCCAAACCACTACAACCCTCACCACCACCATCGACACTACCCTCAACGAGCGCATCCGCGACATTGTTACTCGGACAATTAACGGCCTCGCAGTCAAAGACGTGCACAACGCAGCCGTCGTCGTGCTCAAATTACCTGAAAATGAACTCTTGGCAATGATCGGCTCACCAGACCCCGAGCAGCAATCCGACGGCTACCAGATCAACATGGCGCTGCAACCCCGCGCCATTGGCTCAACCATCAAACCCTTTATATACCTCAACGCTTTTGAAAAAGGCGCGCGGCCCTATACGCTCGTCGATGATCGTGAATACAAATATATTACGGCGCTTGGCCTACCGTTGTACCCGAAAAATTTCGACTATCAGTACCGAGGGCTGGTAACCTTGCATTATGCCTTAAGCAACAGCTTAAACGTGCCTGCGGTGAAAACGCTCGAATTCGTCGGACTTGAGCGATTTTATCATTTCTTGCAAAGCGATCTGTGGTTCGAACCAATACAAGACCTGCACCAATACCAGCTCGGCATTGCGCTCGGCGCGCTCGAGATGAAACTCTACGACTTAGCGTGGTTTATGACGATATTTCCGAACCAGGGTGTGCTGCGGCCGGTGCACATCGCGTCGTGCCAAAATGATACGTCTGGGCTCACGTCACACACCAGCCAAGCTCCCGACGCACCAAAGCGCATCGCCGACCCGCAATACATTGCGCTCGTCAACGCCATTCTCAACGACCGCATCACCGGCATCGAACAATTCGGGCTTAAAAGCGAGCTCAATCTCTATCAACATAACTACGCGCTTAAAACCGGCACATCGCGGGATTTCCGCGATAGCTGGGTCATCGGCTATACGCCTGATTTTCTCGTGGGAGTCTGGACCGGCAACGCGGACAATAGCCCGATGGAAAACGTCACTGGCCAACAGGGCGCAGGACTCATCTGGGGGCAGGTGATGGAGCTCATGTTCGGCACGCCCTACAACAAAAAAACGCCGCTGCAGCTAGACGGCCTTACGCGCACAAATAGCAACACAGCAACTGCCGGTGCCAGCGTCTCTGTTTCTGTTATAGACATCGGACTCCCCGGCGACGACTACGCTACCGCGCGCGATATTATGTTGAAACAAGACGACCAGTCGCTCATTCTGTATCCGCACGATGGTGATACGTTTTTACTTGAGCCAAATACAGTAATTAGCTTGCGCGCTCGCACCAACTCCGTCCAGTGGCTCGTGAACGACAAACCGCTGTCAACGAATGAATTTCGTCCAACCAATACCGGCAGCTATACCATAGAGGCACTCGGATCAGGCGAAACCGGCACACAAGGTGAACGGCAATCAATCACCATCCATATTCGCGACTAAGCACCGTGCGCGTCCCACAACGCTCACCGTTCCTAGCTTATTTCTCGATCTTAAAAATCCCAGCGCCAGTGCGTCCAAAATTCTCGGTGAAATTAGATTCAGTTACCGTTGCCGGAAGATGGATAAAGGTGCCTGGTATTAATGGTCGCACTACATAGTCGAACGAATACACGCCCGGCCCAAGTTCAGGCATATACAATACCATGCGGTCATCTCGCGCTTCTTTGAATTGAGCGTAGAGTTGCCTTGAAATTTGCGGCACGCCGGTATCAAATTCGCGCTGGCCGCCCTGATAGCCATACATCTCGTTATACAACGCGCTATCAATCTGCTGGCTTTCCGTTGCCAAGTTCGTATTCACGATTTCCATACCTGCGGGAATGACATCACTAATCACTACTGATCGGCGAGACTTTGGCACAATCACTTCGATGTGTGCTCGGAGAAGCTGACCGACTTTCGCTTCGGTGACTGGCTCGGCGTTTTTATTGGCTGCATTACCAGAGCTACCGGAACTTCCCACATCGCTCCACGCCTCTGTCATGCTAAACGGATAGAACGCCCGCGTAATGCCGAACCCCTCGTCGCGTGGTTTTATTTGTTCTGCAGGGATGAAGTACCGCAATGAAGCGTCATAGTACAACGTGTTGGGCTTTGTATTGTTTGCCTTTTTACTTAATACTACACGAGAATAATCGTTGGACCTCAGTTCTCCTATCGGCACTACGCTCGTTGCTTGCGACAAAATCGTGTCGCCGCCGAACCGCTGCTCGAGTAACTTCTTATCATCAACGCTCACCTGCAACGTAAAATCAGACTGGTTTTCCTGCTGCTGCACGAGATAATCAATAAATGCATTCACTACCAGCATGGTGTCGTGCGTCGAACCCCACGAACCGTCTTTCTGCTTATATGCCAACAACCAGCGCAACACCTTGTCTATGATAGGATTCGAGGCCGGTCGCGCTATCTGTGTCTGGAGGTAGAGCGCGGTGTTCGAAACCGGTGTTTCATAGCACCACCACGCAAAGTTATTATTCATCTCGAGGAACGCGCCTCGCGAATCGATTTCAATTCGGTTATCGAGCAATTTGTACACCTGCTGTTGTTGCGCTATTGACACAAAGTAAGGCGCAGCCAGTCCAAGATAGGCGAGCGAGTTGTTACTCAATCCTTCGTTGAAAAATTGTTTATCAGCGATGAAACTGCTCAACAACCGGCGCAATTCAGCTTTCTGGTCTACGGCTGCGTAATTGCGGATTGTGTAGGCGAGATTGATAATACTCTCCTTGCTGTACTTGAAGCGATAATAATCGTTTGTGATTTCTGAATACGCATACTGCGATGCACGCCGTACGCGGTCTTGGTCTACCGCAACACCGGCACTCGTCAAGGCATCCAACGCCTCGATGACCGTCAATGTCGTATATGCGGATGGCTGACCGCCTTGCCAATAGGTGAATCCGGCGGTGTATGTATCCTGTCGGCTATAGATCGTGTCGAGTGTTTTGGTAATAACCTGGTCCATCGTGTAAGTCTCGCCATTGTAACTGATCACGTCAGAAACATTCAAAAGTTTCTTAAAATTCGGCACCGCGATTGCTTTCTTCACTGCGGCAATGGCATGCAACTGGTTCGCCAACGAATCAGTGAGACCGATCGGATACGACAACAGCGACTCAAGCGCACCAGTGACAAACACTGCCAGTGTTGCCGATCCTTGCACCGTGAGTTCGCCTTTATCTTGTACTACCGAATCGGGAACATAGACAAGTTCGACAGTTTGCGGCGCTGCGGTGTACGCTGCAGTGGCAACGGTTTCAAATGTATCATTCGCCGTAATCGCAATAGACTGCTCGACAATATCTACCAGTTCGCCGGCATCTGCTTGTAATGTGAATGTGTGCTTGCCGCGCTCCATCTTTTCCGGCGCCTGCACCGAGAAATACACGGTCTTTGTTTCGCCGGCGCTCAGAGATTCGCGATTCTGCGAGGCACCGATGAGTTTTAGTGTAGCGCTCGTCAGCGATATTTCAGGCCGCACCGTATGATCGGATTGGTTGAATACTTTGGCGCCGATGGAGAAGGTGTCCCCGGGGACAACGAACCGTGGCTTGAGTGGTACCACCATGAGCTCCTTTCGGGATACAAATTCGCTGTAATTGACGCCAAGTTGCGTTGCCTTCGTAACCCCAATGGTCTCTGATTGCCAGGTTGTCAAATTGTCAGGCAATGTAAATTTCGTCACGGCCTTGCCGCTCATATTCGTCCGTGCGACTGCACCCCAAAAGGCCGTATCGCGGAACTCGCCGCGCTTCTTTGCGGCAAGCTCGTCGGTCGACGAACCGCCACCACCCTTGTCCCCGCCACCAGCATGCTCCTGCTGCACAAGAATATTCTTGACGTTGGACGCTGTTGATACCGTCAACGGCAGTCCTCCATAGAAAAACACGAGCGGATTTTCTTTCGGATTACCCTTGAGCGCCAATACGCTTAAGTCAACAACGGCCAGCGACACTTCTGCTGGCACGGGATTACCTTGATAATCAGTCGTTGTAATACTCAACGCCACTTCCTCGCCCGGGAGATACGCCGTCTTGTCTGTTTTCACGTCGATATGCAGCTCTCTTTGTTCTGTATCCACATTGAAGCCCGTTGAGCCAAACTTCACTTCCGGATTCGGCGCCTGGACTAAAACCGACACATAGACGTTCGGTACATATTCGGGCCTCACGTTAAAGAGGTAATTACTGACATTGCTGACGTTCGGTAATATCTGGTATTCAAAAATCTTTCCGCGCTCTATGGCTACAAGCGCTTTTGCCTTCGGATAGGGCGATTGGAAGATAATTTCCGCTGTCTCGCCCACCTTTACATCTGGCTTTGCAGCACGCACCTCGAGCGTCGTATCGGTGTACGGCTGCACACTCGCTTGCCCCTCGCCATACACATACACTGAATACGTTGCTCGCACTGTGTTGCCTTTATCATCGGTAATAGTAAGTTCTGTCTCGTATTCGCCCTCCTTATCGAATGATAATTCTGTCTCATAGTTGCCATCGCCATTGGTGCTAAACTGCTTCGTCATTGCTTCGATCGGCTCTCGCTTCTGCTCCCACTTATATGAGAATCCCCCATCTGCCTCTTGACGCCTTGCCTGGGTCCACTCAAGTCGGTACGCTTTCAGGATAATATCGTGAACACGCGTTGGCTTGCCTTCGTAGGTGACTGATTTCGCGCGCAGAGTCGTCTTGGCATTTTTCTCAATAAACGAATCAGACAAATTGATGCCGAGGTATATCTCGCTTGCGTGTGCCACGAATGATGTTTGCGCTGAAACGCTCTGCCCTTGTGGATTTTTTACGGTCACATACAACGTCATAATCTTGCTGCCTCGCTTGCTCTCTTCGAACAACTGACTAAAATTGAGCGATTGCGTAATAACGCCCTTTCCGTTTGCGTCCAGTGTTGTGATGCCCTGGGCAACAACGCTGTCGCCGTAATAATCAGATCCATAGGGATCATACCGATCTGATGCCGCGAATGAGTAGTAATAATCAGGGTCGGAGTACTTGTCAAAGTAATAGTTTTGACTTACGAGCGAATAGGTTGCCTCGCCGCCCTCAACAGGCACGCCGAAGTAGTAGTCCGCCACTATGTTGAATGTTGCTGTATCGCGCGACAAATACTCCTCTTTGTCTGCGGTGACCGCGGTTTCAAACGGAGCCGGAACGTATTGCTCAAAATCAACATAGGTACACTCCTGATCATCAACGCATATGCGGTAAGTACCCAAAGGTCCGTTCGCCTGCGTCACAAAGTCTGCATTAAATGTGCCGTACTCGTTCACATCCAACATCTTCCGCTCAAGCTCCTGCCCCTGGCTGTCGAACAATTGCGCTGACACCTGCTTATCGCGGAATATCTCGTAATTGCCGTCGAATCCGAGCCGATAAATGCCCTTAAAATGAACCGTTTCCCCCGGCTTGTATATCGGCTTATCCGTATACAAAAACATACGCTTTGCACTGGCCGCACTCGAGGCATAGTTCAGCATGCTTTCCCCGGAGTACAACAAAGTGCTATCATTCCCGCTCGTCACGATGACGCCTCGTGAATCCGGCAATACCTTTGCAAGTGCAACTCCTTCTTTGTTCGTTAGCACCGTTTGTCGAAGCGCCATGGCATCACCGTGATACGTCTCAACTCGAGCGTTTAGCACCGCGTCCAAGGTCTTCAAGTTCGTTACCCAATAGAGATTTTGCAACGCCCCAAGCTCTTCCGGTGTGAGTGGCTCTGCAGAATAGAAATACTGGGTCTGGGGATCAATCTTCTTTTCAGCAACACCGAGATTGGTGACTGAAATATAGGTGCGCTCATATACATCGCGTCGCTGTGTACGCCCATCAATCCATGTCTCCGTATCGTAATCAGGATTCGAGAACGTCAGCACATAATGCCCGAGCGGGTTGGCGAAGTATTTTTTCAGATCGACGCTGAATTGGTTATTGACCCAAAACTTGTTCGGTAGCTGGATCTGATCGCTGACTTGCTCGATACAGGGTCGCGTCGCAGTAACCGGATCGTAGTGCGCGGGGCTGCTATCAAGATAGCGCAACATCTGGTCAGGTCGAATCTTGCAAATATCCAAATTCACAAACGTCATGTTTTTCACCGCATACGTCAATCGTGTTTTGTCTGGAGTGGTTACGCTATACCGCGACTGGAAATGCAGAAAATTCTCCGAATCATTGGGAAGTTTTCCGGAATGGAACGAGGTTTCAGCTGTTGCATGCTGACCAAACACATCGTCCGCTTTGAGCGCCAGTGTGTAATTCGTGCTGGGCATAAGACCATATCGGATGGTGGTAAGAAAGCGGTCAACGCCAGTACAGGAATTTTTGTAGTCCGTCGCCCACCATGATTCACCCCAATACCCAAGTTCGTGGTCCGGGGAAATAGTGAGGTGCTTTCGGATCGCATCGTTGAGCGTATCGATGCCCGCAGTAGGGTCTATTACTGGTCGCGCAATAGGAGAATTGGAGCATACAACCATTTCCTCAAGATTTGCTCCGCCGTCTCTGAACTCATTAATGAGTTTGGTAATTTTAAATACCGGCGGCGCTTTCACCGTTCGCGTCATTGTTTCCGGATTGAGCGTAATACCGGCAACATTCACCACCTTCTGAAACTGCATCCCTAGAACCTCTCCTAATTGAATCTCGTTTGCATGGAATGTCACTCGCAACTGCGACTTGTTTGTCTCCCTGTCGCAAAACTCAAATGCCCGCGGATCGCCTTCGATACATTTCTCGCCATATACAACTGATTTTTGATGCGGAATCACAATATCGCTTCGGTCATTGTCAATATCCTCATAAAAATCAATCACCACTTCGCCCTCGGGGTCAATTAATTCTTCGTTCACGAGGTTCGTTCGCTTCGACGTGGCGCTGGTATCTTTAATTATGTTGGGGACAGTAAAACCAAACGAATTTTGTTGATTCGATACAATATCGCCTTCCGCTGGAAATGCTCGATCGATCGTTATGCTGTAACTTGTATCGAAATCCCAAAAATCAGCCCGACCGAAACGATCTCTCTGCGGGTAAATTTCGATTACTGATGCATCAACACTATCGTCGCTCACCTGCGCGCCGGGTGCACGGCTATTCTTTGTAAGAATGTCCGCAAGCGCGAAGAAAAAATTGCGCGGCTCACCGCTTACAAGATTGGCCCTGGGGTTCTTTTGATCGATCGAGTGATACTGCACACGGAAGGGTACATTCTTATTGTTCGTTGCGTCGCGCACGCTGATCCCTGCCTTT
>Ga0154956_112_pt2 | contig 10523 bp, 11 predicted proteins | sample RifCSPhighO2_01_FD_105924 | JGI IMG/M metagenome (GOLD analysis project Ga0154956, IMG submission 105924) | Parcubacteria group bacterium RIFCSPHIGHO2_01_FULL_47_10b | reverse complement strand
ATATTCGAGAACTACCTTTAGAGCCAGTGTCATAACTCCTCCTTCCAAGATTATTTATTTATAGCACATCAAATTGTTTTCTGCAAGTTTATTCAAAAAGTGTCAACTTGCCATCCACCAAACTCCCATCTAATATGAAAGGTATGGAGTAGTTTGGTGTCCTTAGTCAGCCGCCTGTTTGGTTTAGCACGCTCTGAGCTGCTTCGCCTATAGCCGTATTCAATTGGTAAGAAGCGAGGCGCGAAGCCCGGCGGCGCAAAAGCACGAGTTACCACAACGCCAGCCGGCCTGATGCTGCGAATAACACGCGAAAGCGCAATATAAATGATCATATGTACGGACTCTTCAGCAAAGACCTAGGCATCGACCTCGGCACTGCAAATACCCTCGTTTACGTCAAAAACCAAGGGATCGTCATCAACGAGCCGTCTGTTGTGGCGATCAACAAAAAGACTGGGCTGGTACTTGCTGTTGGCACAGAAGCAAAACGCATGATGGGACGAACGCCAGGCCATATCATTGCCAGTAAACCGCTCGTTGAAGGCGTTATTTCCGATTATGAAGTCACCGAGGCAATGCTGCGATATTTTGTTCAGCAAATCCACAAAAAAGGCATTCTGGGTTCACTGGCGCGCCCACGAATTGTTATTGGCATCCCCTCTGAAGTCACTGAAGTAGAGCGATCAGCGGTTGAAGACGCTACTCGTGCAGCAGGTGCGCGCGAGGTCATATTAATAGACGAACCGCTTGCCGCAGCAATTGGCGCGGGACTCCCGATTGGCGATCCAACAGGCAGCATGATCGTCGACATTGGCGGCGGCACGAGCGAGGTGGCCGTTATCTCGCTCGGCGGCTTAGTTATTCGAAAAAGTCTCCGTGTTGCAGGTGACAAAATGATTCAGGATATTATTTCATTTATCCGCAATGAACATAACGTGCTGATTGGCGAGCAAACAGGGGAGGAGCTCAAGATCAAGATCGGTTCTGCGATCAAGTTAAGCGAACCAGATAAAAGCATGGCAGTACGCGGTCGCGACTTATTACGCGGTCTTCCCAAAGAAATCGTTATCACCAGCGCAGAAATCCGTGAAGCATTACGCCCATCGCTTAAAACAATCACACGAACGATTAAAGACGCCATCGAGGAAACCCCGCCGGAGTTGCTTGCCGATATTATGAAACAGAACATAATTATGACGGGGGGCGGCAGTTTATTGCGCGGCTTGCCGCAATTAGTTGAACAAGTGGCTGAAATCCCGACTCGTGTAACCGAAGATCCGTTGACGACAGTAGCTCGCGGTACCGGTATTGTGCTGGAAAATACAGCATACATGAAACAAGTGCTTGCGGCGTATGAACCGCGAAGATCGCCGAAATAAAGAACAAATAAGGAACATAAGACGAGGCTCTAGACAACTTTTGTGAAGCAACAAACCACAACATCGGCATTACTCATTGTCGTAGCGGTTATCGTATACTTCGGCTTGTATATCGGCGCTGGGGCACTTGTTGATTTTGCGACAAATCCGTTGGCCACGTTCAGCGATGCTAGCAATTCTGTGCGTGAACGGTTGTACGGTTTTTTTCAACCATCGCGCCTTGCTCCGACGCAACAAAATCTGAACGAACGCATTGTAGTACTTGAGGGGAAGCTGGCTGCTCTTGGGGCAGTCGATGCGGAAAATGAGCGGTTGCGGGCGCTGCTTGATTTACCACAACGAACGTCGTATTCGCTTATCGAAACATCAGCCGTCACCTATGATCCCATTAGTCAACAGACTGTCATCACGATAGTGGGCGGCGAAAACGAAAGTATCCAAAAAGGCATGGCCGTGATCGATCCATTTGGGGTGTTTATTGGTAAGGTATCAGACGTATTCGAACAGCGATCATTCGTTCGCCTTACAACAGACATTCAATCATCCATCACTGCCCAAGTGCAGCACAGCTCTACGTTTGGACTCGTATCTGGTCGGCACGGCGTGGGGCTGTTATTTAGACAAATCCCTGTCGAAGCCACTATCGAGCCGGGTGATATCATCGTGACAAACAACCAAGACCCGATGATTCCTGCCGGATTACTGATTGGCCGAGTACTGGCAGTTGAAACGCCGCAAGGACAAACATTCAAGGAAGCACGCATAACTCCTGCATTTCAAGCAACTGCATTTGACCAGCTATTCCTCCTCCATAAAAATTCAGAACAATGAAATCAGCGCTGGCGTACAATTGCGTAATACTGATTCTGCTATTGGCAATTCAGGTCGTTCTCCTGCCTCGTTTGAGCATTGTGGGTATGGTGCCGGATGTTTACTTGCTCTGGTTACTTCTTGCTACGCTTGTGCTTCCACCGCGAGACTCGCTATTACTCGCTGTTGTCGCAGCTATTATGATGACCCCATTCTCTGCCGCACCATTCTGGTTCATCATCGCGCACATTGTATATGCATGGCTTGTCATCTGTTTCCTTCATCGCTACGTTTTCCGGACAATGAATACCCTACTGATCATTGGCTATACGACGCTGATTACGTTCCTTATCCATCTGCCTCGTTGGTTCGGATTTGAATCAATACATCTTGCTGCACTGGTAACGCAACTGGCTCTCAATATTCCGTTTGGCCTTCTGATATGGGCCGCTTATGTCAAACACCATGTTCAACCGAAACTCAGCTACATTCGTTGATCGATCAGCACGCTCCACGATTGAGCCGGAAGAATTACTTGCTGACCAAGTTCGCGTACGGCGCATTGATGTCCTCGAAGCTCGTATCGAACAGCCATTAGGAAAATTCCACCTGTGGCTATTATTCGCATTGATCTGTGCAATATTGCTCACATTTGCTGCTCGACTATGGTATGTCACTGTCATGCAAGGCCCAGTCTATCAGGCGCTTGCCCAAGAAACGCGATCGCAGACTGAATGGTCGCACGCACCGCGCGGCGTTATTTTCGATACCAATGGTACGCAACTGATATTTAATGATCCAATTTTTTCAGTCATTGCAATCCCTGCGTTGTTACCGAAACATCAAGCACAACTCGATGATATTATGCGACGTCTAACACCCTTACTCAATATTGAGTTGCCCGAACTGGCACAACAATTTCTCGATATGCCGCTTGTGTCATTCCGACCCTATCCGCTTGCCGACCACATTTCGCGCGAAACCGCACTCGCAATTGAAAGCCAGTTTGCTGATCAAGAGGGAATCGCCGTGAAAGAACAATTTATTAGACGATACGAATATGGGTCACTGCTTGCTCATGTCTTGGGTTATGTCGGACGTGTTGCAGCCAATGACCTAAAGCTGAATGACTCGTATTTACCAATCGATCAAATCGGGAAATCAGGAATAGAACTCACCTACGAGGACCTGTTGCGCGGCAGTCATGGAAAACGAGAGATTGAAATATCGTCAATCGGCGAAAAACAAAAGGAAACCGTGACAACAGAACCAATTCCGGGAAGCAACCTAACCCTGACAATAGATTTATCGTTGCAACAGCAGCTCACTGACGCGCTACGAAATGCGCTCTCTCAAGCAGGGCTAACACGCGCTGCTGCAATCGCAATGGATCCGCGTGATGGCGCCATAAAGGCATTGGTGAGTTTTCCAGCATATGACGACAATATATTTTCTCAACCTCTTGGGAACACCCCATACCAGAAATTACTTTCCAATAAAGACATGCCGTTTTTCAACCGAGTCGTTGGCGGGCAATATCCGCCCGGGTCAACAATTAAACCAGTCGTAGCAATCGCTGCGCTTGCCGACCATATAATTGAACCGCTGAAGCAGATATTTGTCACTGGCAGTATTTCCGTACCCTCTATTTATAACCCGTCAATTCAATATGTGTTCCGTGACTGGAAGGAGCATGGCTGGGTTGATATGCGAGAAGCTCTTGCTGTGTCGTCAAACGTATATTTTTATACTGTTGGCGGCGGATTCGGTGATATCAAGGGTCTCGGGATTGATCGACTTGAACACTATTGGCGCCTATTCGGCCTTGGATCGACGCTCGGAATCGATCTTCCGGGCGAACAAGCCGGGAATCTCCCCAGTCCATCGTGGAAACAAGCCGTGAAAGACGAACAGTGGTATATTGGAGACACCTATAACGCAAGCATAGGTCAGGGCGATGTTATTGTCACACCGTTACAAATCGCCGAATATACCTCGGCGATCGCCAAAGGAGGGGTGCTATATAAGCCTCACGTCGTCCAGTCAATCAGTAATATGAGTGGCGAAACAACGGTATCAGTAAATCCGGTTGTAATTACAAATCTCAATGGTATTGCATCGCCCGAATCATTCAAGGTAGTACAAGAGGGTATGCGCCGAGGTGTTACCAGTGGGTCATCTCGGCTTCTTAACTCATTACCCATTGCAGTCGCCGGCAAGACCGGTACGGCGCAAGTTGGGGGAACGCAACAACCCCATGCCTGGTTTACCGGATTTGCCCCATATAACGACCCACAGCTTGTATTGACTATTCTTATAGAAAATGGTGGGGAGGGAAGTCAAGTTGCAGTTCCTGTTGCGCATGACGTTTTCCTATGGTATGCTACACAGACGAAATAGCAAATAAAAAGTCAAAGCCAACTCATCGATTGGTGTATTTCTTTGCGTAATAATTAAGAGAACCACCGTGCCAAGTTACCTAACTCAAGACGCATTCGAAAAGCTCAAACAGGAGCTCGAGGATCGCAAAACAAAATTGCGACGCGAAATCGCTGAAATGATTCGCGACGCAAAGGACTTTGGTGACCTATCGGAAAATGCAGCATATAAGGACGCGCGCGATCAGGAATCATTCAACGAATCGCGCATCCAATACCTCGAGGAATTGCTTCGAGATACCACGATAGTAGAAAAGCAGAAAGGGGCTACCGTACAATTGGGCTCAACGTTTCGGGTCAAATTCAATGGACAGGAGCGCGAATTCCAGGTTGTTGATTCTCAAGAAGCAAACCCGCAAGGCGGCAAAATTTCTATTAATTCACCGATTGGAAAAGCCGTTGTAGGCGCCAAAGTAGGGGAGCGCGTGTCTGTTGAAACTCCAACAGGAAAAGTGAGCTATAGCATCACCAGTATTACGTAACATATTGTGAGCCGCCTTTCAGCAATTCGCAACGAGCGCCTCGAAAAACGATCTGCGCTCATCAAAAAAGGTCTTCCCCCATATCCAGCGCACACAACTCGGGATCACGCGATTTCCGACGTGTTAAAGTCGTTTGACGCACTCGCTTCGGCCGCCACGGAGATTCATGTCGCCGGGCGCATAACCGCGATTCGCACCCATGGAAAAGTGTCGTTTATTGATCTGGAAGACCAGAGCGGTAGCATTCAAATTGTTATCAAATCAGACGAATACAAAGGGGTTGCACTGGATGACCTACTCCTCGATATTGGCGATTTTATACAAATTACCGGAGTTGCATTTTTAACCAAAACCGGCCAGCAAAGCATACAAGCAAAAACCATAACGATGCTTTCGAAATCGCTCCGCCCATTGCCGTCAGACTGGCATGGATTTAAAGATAAAGAAGAGCGTCTACGAAAACGCTATCTGGATTTACTAACAAATAAGGACGTTCGTGAGGCATTTGTGAAACGAAGCCGCCTTATTGCCGAGCTTAGACGCTATTACTATTCAAAAGACTTCATTGAGGTTGAAACCCCAATTTTGCAAACTATTCCCGGTGGGGCGCTCGCAAAACCATTTAAAACAAAGCTCAATGCGCTGGACTTGGACATGTATTTGCGGATCGCCCCAGAATTGTACTTAAAACGCTTGCTCGTGGGCGGCTTTGAACGTGTGTTTGAGCTGGGACGGGTATTTCGCAATGAAGGCATAGATGCGGATCATAGCCCTGAATTTACGATGCTTGAGGCCTATTGGGCGTACCAGGATTATGAAGGTCTTATGAAATTCATTGAGGAGATGCTCCGGTCTGTTGTAACTACTATTAACGGTAGTACAACTGTAGCATTCCAGGATTTCTCCTTCGATTTTGGGGGTCAATGGAAACGGGTTGCATTCTTGGAACTCATCAAAGAAAAAACAGGTATAGATTATGCGACATCAACACAAGCTAATCTGCTTGCAAAGGCAAAAGAGCTCGGAATCGACATCAAAACCTATTTGTCGAAAGCAAAACTCGCCGATGAGATTTACAAAAAAACATGCCGACCATTTGTCGCAGGGCCTCTGTTCGTTACAGATCTTCCATGGGAAATTTCACCTCTTGCAAAACGAGATGACAATAACCCCGAGCGGGTAGAGCGCTTTTTACTTGTTATTGCGGGAAATGAAGTAGCCAACGGTTTTTCAGAACTGAACGACCCGATTGACCAACTCGAACGCTTCCAGCAACAACAACAGGAATCCAAGCAAGGCGACCTTGAAACCCATCCATACGATGAGGATTATGTGGAAGCTCTGGAATACGGGATGCCGCCCGCCGCAGGCGTTGGCATTGGCATTGACCGACTTGCAATGCTCCTCACGGGCGTAGCCAATCTTCGTGAAATTATTTTGTTCCCGCCCATGCGTCCGCGAAATCACGAAACTGAAATTGAAATAGAGAATGACTGATCGCTCGAATCAACTGCACCAATTGCAACAGAAGCACCCTTGTTTTATCTATGAATCATACTCATACGATGCACAACAGGGTGATTTTCGTTGTGCATTCTCGTTTCGAATAACGTCGAACGATGGAAACTCTGATCTTGTATTTCATCCGCATGTCACGATTCACGACATAGACCCAAAGCGAATCAAGATGCTCGAAACACAATTTCCGAATCTCCTATCGTCGCTCGTGTTTTCCCTTGGCATGATTGAAACAATCAGCTATTGGAAGGCAGCGTGTTCGCCTGAACTTGCTGTGTATGCAGGACCGCTATCTGCTGCACAAGTTTCATGGTGGCAAAAATTGTATGAAAACGGTCTTGGAGAATTTTATGCCGTGAATGGGATTGAACGCGTTATCCCTCGTATTGTTCGCACTGCTCAGAAATCTATAAACGCACCGCGTCCGGCAATGCTTGCGCCCCAAAATCGCCATCTCGTACCAATCGGCGGAGGCAAGGATTCGGCAGTTGTGCTCGATATGTTGCTGAAGCGATATTCATCTGCCAATGCCGAGACTATTGCAGCCATTAGTCTCAACCCAACGCCTGCAACGCGTCGTATTGTACAAGTTGCAAGCGAACACTATGCACAGCCCCATATCCCTCTCATTACTGCTTCACGCGCTATTGAACCATTATTACTGCAACTCAACGCCCAAGGATATCTCAATGGCCATACGCCGTTCTCCGCATATCTGGCGTTTCTGACGATCTTGATTGCCACGCTGTTTGACTATCAACATATCGCTGTCGCGAACGAATCCAGCGCCAATGAACCAACCATGGTCTACCGCGGTGTACCTGTGAATCATCAATATTCAAAATCAAGCGACTTCGAGCGTCGGTTTCGAGCATATGTAAAACGCTATCTGATAACTGACATCAATTACAAAAGTGTGTTACGCCGTTATCGAGAACTCGATATCATCAAACGCTTCGCTGGAATGCCTTGGTACCATAATGCGTTTTTGAGTTGTAATAGAGCACAACAAGACGGTACAGCCTGGTGCGGACAGTGTCCAAAATGTCTCTTTACCTATATTGGTCTATCGGCATTTTTGGCTCCACAAAAAGTGGAGGCGCTATTTAAAAAAAATCTTCTCACGGACGAGGGGCTACTCCCATTATTGAAACAATTGAGCCATCCCTCACACGACAAGCCATTCGAGTGTATCGGGACAAAAGCAGAAACGCGGGAAGCGCTATCGCTTGCAGTAGCAAGCTATCGATCACATAACATGGCTGTGCCGCCGTTACTTCGTTATGAAATTACCTGAACCCGTATGCATCCTTGGACTTGGTCGCGAGGGTATGTCAACATACCGATTTCTTCGCGCGTCAAATCCGACAATGAAACTTCTGTGCGCTGATATACACCCAAGGAATAAACTCGACGCCGACTGGGTACGCATGACCGCACAAGACGTCAATACGACTTTTATGACCGGATCCACATATCTTGAGGCCCTTTCTGCCTCCGCCACTATTGTTCGCTCCCCGGGGATATCGCCATTCATTCCCGAGGTTCAAGCTGCTCGTAAAGCTGGAATTATTTTCACATCGCAAACACAATTATTCTTGGAACAATACCGAGACAAAGTCATTGGGGTCACCGGCACGAAAGGAAAAAGTACCACCGCTTCATTAATTGCACACATACTACAAACAGCGAACATACCAGCACAGCTCCTTGGTAATATTGGTATACCGCCGCTCGATGCCGTTGCCGACAAGCAGCCAACATGGTTCGTGCTCGAACTTTCAGCCCACCAACTCTACGACGTAACAATCAGCCCACATATTGCCGTTATTCTTGATATTACCCAAGAGCATCTGGACTACTATCCTGACCGTGTAACATATATTGCAGCGAAGGGCTCAATGACTCGATATCAAATGAATGACGACCATGTCATATATTCCCGTTCATCTGATACGGTACTACGATTAGTGCATAACAGCCATGCACACCGACATCTTTGGAGTTGGGGGCCAGCAACTGACGCAGCGATCTGGGAGGATGATCAACGCATTGTATTACATGGCGAGCATCTGATAGCTATCCACGAGATACCGCTCCTTGGTCATTTTAATCTCGCCAACGTCATGTCTGCGGCCATGGCAGCATCCCTTGTTGGCGTTCCGTCAACTATTATTGCACAAGCTATTCGTTCATTCCAACCACTTCCGGTACGGCTTGAGAAGGTTGGAACATATAATGGCATTACGTTCTACGATGATTCACTCGCGACGACGCCCGAAGCGACCATCGCAGCACTTGATGCCCTCGACACACCTGACCAAAATGCTAGCGCTGTCGGCAGCATAATTCTCGGAGGTCACGAACGAAATGCAGATTTTCACAGTCTGGCAGAACGTCTAACTAAATCTTCAGTAAAAACTATTATACTATTACCGACGGTAGGGAAACGAATTGAGCAAACATTACTATCAAACGAACCAGACTTTGCCACTACCCACACCGTTATCCACGCCGATACCATGGACGCAGCAGTTCAAGCTTGTTTTGAACATACTCCTCCTAACAGTATATGCCTTCTTTCCACAGCAGCCCCAAGTTTCAGCATGTTCAAAGACTATCAAGAAAAATCAAAGGCATTTCGAGATGCTATTTTGAATTATCGTAATCCATCGCAACGTAGAATAAATCAATGACTCCGTACTACTCAAACCATGCACACAGATATCGATCGCAACGACACATACAAGCGCCGCCGAAACGGATATGGAAACCGATACTGTTGATCGTAGCACTCTTGATTATAGCGGGGGAACTCACATACCTATCGCTGTGGAGCGCGTGGTCCGCCGTTACGGTATGGGGTATCACCACCACAGAAAATAGCCGTCTTCCGTTGGAGCGAATCTCAGCGGAAATCGAACTGCTTCTTACGCACACCCATGCAACAATTATTCCAAATAATAATATAGTCTTTTTCCCACGCACGCTTCTCTCAAACCAACTCCGCCAATCGTACCCGGAGATCCATACAGTAACAATTCAACGAAATCTCCTACAACGATCAGTAACGATCGACCTTCTCCCGCGCACAGAAATCGCGCTGTGGTGCGTAGAACCTGCAGCGTGCTATTTCATAGATAACGAATTCATGGTGTTTCGCCAAGCGCCCCAGACAGAAGGAGTGCTGCTAACCCATGTAACTGATACATCAAACACGCCAGTCGCCTTGGGTAAACCGCTTCTGCATGGTAAACTAATAACAGCGATCATTGCCATAAAAGATCGCCTTGATGCGATTGGTATTACGGTAACGGATGCACTGGTACACGATCCGCCTGATATTACACTGAAAACAAGCGCTGGATACGAGCTCTATTTCGACACCGAGGAATCGCTTGAAAATCAAGTCAATAACCTCAAGCTGATTCTCGAAAAAGAACTAAACCCAATGCCGGCAACTTTGCACTATATAGACCTTCGGATCGACAACCGCATTTATTATAAATAGCTCGACTTCGCATCACATATCATTATTCAGCCATGTTTTCCGGACATTCATCTGCCTTACGTTGCGCACATACACTCGCGCCACTGTCCCAAGAGCAGCAAGTTCGTGCCCTGGAAGATGTTGCGCGTGTACACAATGTGTATAAAGCCTTTTCTATAGCACATTTTGTCGGAGACCCCTGGGTACTCCAGACGCTTAAATCGCGCCTGAAAGATAAACACTACCAGGAACTTGTTGACGCGCGACGCCTGCGCCAGCTTCCTTGATATGTGACATGACATTTAATACTCTCATTTTTCTTTTAACCCTCATAGCAATCCTTTCGATTGTAGTGGTTGGCACGATGATCTTTTTCTATGCGTTCACCACGCAGCGGCGACATATT
>Ga0154956_110_pt2 | contig 10598 bp, 8 predicted proteins | sample RifCSPhighO2_01_FD_105924 | JGI IMG/M metagenome (GOLD analysis project Ga0154956, IMG submission 105924) | Parcubacteria group bacterium RIFCSPHIGHO2_01_FULL_47_10b | reverse complement strand
TGAGCGCGACAGGGTCCATGCGTCGCTCCTGTGGAACATTTACCTGTCGTTGCTCCTGATTAACGCTCACATCTGCCTTATTCGGATTCGTTACCACGATCCACCCATTACTCCCAAGTTTTTCTAGTGCTGACTGAAAGGCCTGCTGAATCACAAAGGCATCAACTTCTCCTTGCGTGTCAGGTACATTGATAATATGCCCTAATTCTTCTAGGGTTTTTTCTCGAGCGAAGTCCAACATTTCCTCGCTAGGCAATGGATGTATCCGAGGACCGGGTAGATTGTCTGGCAACACTGCTTCTAACTCTTGGGCTGCCTGTCGCAAGTTACTGTTATCCGATTCTACATATGTATGATTTGCAGCTCGAAGAGAGCGAACCGTATAGGCGAAGACTTCTAGAGACGGGCGTCCATAGATAAATTGCGAATAGCGTTCGAAGCGCCTTGTATCGCCTCCTGCTGCAGCTTTTAGCATCCGTACCTCTGCTATTTTTTCGTTTAGTCGCCAGCGATATGCTTGTTTGACCACCTCCATCTTTTTTGGGTCCCCAGTTCCTTCGGCTTGGCTATTTAATATATCCTCTTTAAGGCGACATAGGGCATCTTCTTTTCTCAGCAAGACACTCTCATTGAGTTTAGGATAGTCCAATGACGGATTTTGAGTCTCGCCAGCCTCAAATTTCTTTCGCTCCTCTTGGCGGAACTGGCTATCCCCATCAAGGTATTCGTAGGCTTGAAATGATCCAGCTTGCTCAAATCGATCATACCACTCTTTGTCGAGCGGTTCAGACTGTGGGGCTGGCGCCCTCTCAAACGATTCGCCTCTGAGCATACCTTATTCTCGCACACCCGTTTCCCATTGTCTATTTCGAAGAGAATGACGGATATGCGGCTATCGATATCGTGATATTCTTGGTATACTTTTTTAGTGATCACCTACACTTTATTTATTAGGTAATTAGTAACGTATGACACCCGAACGCCTCCACCAAAACATCTGGAAATACGCCCTGGTACTCATCGCCAAGAAGCGCATCTTTGTTGCGATTTTGGGGGCGTATTATCTCACTATTTCCGGTGTAACGCCGCAGGTAATTGGTGTCATTTTACTGGCGTCCTACCTTGCCGGATTTATACTTGAAATTCCGAGCGGCTATGCGTCTGATAAGCTGGGACACAAACAGGCCCTCGTTATTTCGGCACTTTTATTCATATGCTCGACGCTTTTGTTTTTATTCGCGAACAATATCGCATTTTTAATACTCGGAGGGATTTGTATGAGCGCCGGAATCGCATTCCATAGCGGTACCGGCAGCGCGTTTATGCACGAAACGTTGCGGGGACTAAAGCGCGAGCATGAATACGCGCAGGTGATGGGGAAATTAAGCGCCATTGGGTTTGGCGTGCCGATCATACTCACAGTGCTTGTGCCGTTTTTCGTGAGCCGTACCAGACATTTTTTGCCATACCAGTCATTTGGTATGGCGTTTTTTTTGGCATTGGTCGGACATTTGCTTCATTAATGCTTGCGTATAGCGGGGCGATCAAGAAACGGCTGACGCTGCGCAGTTTTTTCGGGGTTCAACTGGTGTTGTTCACTGTTTTACTGTGCGTCCTTGCCACGGTACGCGTCTGGTGGGTTGTGGTTATCATGTTTATTATTATTAACGCTTTCCAGTGGGGATTGAGCAGGATTGACGAGGGGTTTCAGCTTGGTATCATACAATCGAGCAAGTTCAAGGCAACGCTGTTGTCTGCCGGATCGCAGATTGAACAGGCAGTTACCGCAGGGTTGAGCTTTGGCATCGGCTATATAGTTGAGCGATCGTCCTACCAGAACGGATTTTTGTATCTGGGCATCGGATTTCTTGTGGTGCTGGTGCCGTTGTATGTGTATATTGGGAGGAGGGCTAAGAAAGGAGCGTATTAACTATTTTAATGAATATGTCTATTGAGAACGTGCGCATCGCCTCCACCAAGGGCAACATTTTTGCAGCGATTCACTATCCGGAAGCGCCAACAAAACAGCTTGCAATTTTGTGTCCCGGATATTTGGATTCCAAAGATTACGCGCACTTAATGGGTTTAGCTGGTGTATTATGCGATAAGGGCTATACCGTGGTTCGTTTTGATCCGACAGGAACATGGGATAGCGAGGGCGATATTACAGATTATACCACCACGCAATACCTGGAGGATATTCGAAACGTGCTTGGGTACATGCTGAAGCAGGGGAGTTTTGAGAGTGTGTTGCTTGGCGGACATAGTCGCGGCGCAATGGTCTCGATCTTGTATGCAGCACGGGATCAGAGGATTTCGATGGTGGTGGCAATTATGCCTTCATCAGGACGATGGCGAATGCGGACACAAGAACATGACAAGTGGAAAAATGACGGTTTCAGCATTTCGACTCGAGACCTCCCACATAATCGAAACAAAAAGCGAACATTTCGAGTGCCGTATGCACACCTCGTTGACCGCAATTTGTACGATGCGAGCGTTGATGTAAAAAAAATTCATTCGCCAGTTATTTTGATTGCCGGGGAGCTTGATGATCTTGTATTACCCAGCGAGGTGCAAAAAATGTATGATAATGCGAACGAACCGAAGAAGTACACGATGATCCCCGGCATCGGACACGATTACCGGTTTCACGATGATGAAATTAAGATTGTGAATGGGGTAATACTGGAGCAGATGAAACAACTAAATGTTAGTGAATGACGAATGTGGAGGCTGAATCAGCTGGATAAACCGAAGAAGTAATGGCGTGTTTGTTTACGTATGAAAATATACATCGCCCACGAAAAACTTGACATTTGATTTTCGAAAATGCTTTAATAATAGCAGGTAGAACTACTATTGGAGCTGAAAAGGAGTGTTATGACAAAGCGAGTAAAGATTGCCAGGGGAGTTGTCAGACTAACCCGGGCTGTTTTGGATGCGACGGGCGTGAGTCAAAAGGAACTCGGAAAAACGGCTGGAGGCTTATCGCAGGCATGGATAAGCCAAGTGACTTCAGGTCAAAGAAAGAACGCTGATCAATCATGCTTGGCAAAGCTAGGAAGGGGACTGATTACGATTGCATTGCGGTTCAAGCTCGAAACCCCTACAGAGAGCGAAATACGTTCCTTGCTCCTAGAAAGCAATACCTTTGATCCTGTCCCACTCTTGGCACTGAAGTCGATGGTGGAAGGGGCGTTGCTTTCGAGTGGGTTGAACATAATACCCGATCAAGTGAAAACGTATATCCAAAAATCGGGATTCGAACGAAGGCTCTCAGAGACTTTACAAGTCTTCCGCTCACTTAATGCTGCGGTCGACGAGATGAATAAGTGACCAGACGAAGAAAAAAAGAGAGGGGACCATCATGGCTCGATGGCTCCTCTCTTTTAAATTGTGTATAACTACAGCAATGGTACTATGAGCGTATATGCAGCTTCCAAAGAAGGGATCGAACATATTACTTTCATTACAGCGCGACCTAAAAAGCGTCTCTGGCGTCGGGCCTGCACGACTGAAAAAACTTCACGAGTTGGGGTTGCGAACGATGTGGCAGCTACTACATCATTATCCGTCGCGGTATGACGATTTGCGGAATATGAAACGAGTGGTTGATGTGGTGACATCTAAGACAAGTGACAAGATTACGCTCACGGGAAGGATTGTGTCTATTCGAAATTTTCGTTCGCCGCGTCGCGGCTTGATGATTACTGACGCGGTGTTTTCAGATGAGAGTGGGTCTATACGGGTGGTTTGGTTTAACCAGCCGTTTCTAGCAGAGCCGCTGAAGGCGGGAACGCATGTGCGGTTGTCGGGAGTAGTGAAGATTGGTATGGGGAAGGGAAGTCGCAGTAGCACTGCATCATTGGTAAGTCCGGTGTATGAGATTATGCGACAATCAGAACATGCAGAGGAAGATATAGGTGATGGTGCGAACAGTTCCAGTGGTATTCATACGGGCCGATTGGTACCAGTGTATCCAGAAACAGCAGGCATCACGTCGAGATGGCTTCGTTATGTTATTCATAGAGAACTAGTCCCACTCCCTGATGAGTGGGACTACTTACCCGAAGATGTGCGATCAGTCGAGGGTTTGTGTGGGTGGGTTACGGCAATGAGGGAAATACACTTTCCTGCGTCACAACGAGACCTTGAGCGTGCGCGTCGGCGATTGGCATTTGATGAGCTATTATTGATCCAACTACATGTGCAGGAAAAAAGGCATGGGCGCACTGCCGCGACAGCGATTGCCTTACCATTTGATCAAGAACATATAAAAAGATTTATTGCGGGATTACCATTTCAACCGACGCTCGATCAAAAAAAAGCAGCGTGGGAAATTTTGCAGGATTTTGAAATTCCTCATCCGATGAACCGATTATTAGAAGGGGATGTGGGTACTGGCAAGACAACGGTGGTTGCAATAGCAGCAGCGCAAGTGATGTTTCATGGTATGCAGACCGCGGTAGTTGCGCCCACAGAAGTACTCGCTGAACAGCACTATAAAACATTTTTGCAATTCTTTGAAATTTTTAAACAGAGCAAAAATACTCGGATTGCACTATTAACTGGGAGCCAAGCGATGATAGGGAGTAGAGAGGTGTCAGCGCTAAAGGTGCGCGAGGGGCTTGCTGATGGGGGCATTTGTGTCGTTATTGGAACCCATGCGCTTTTTCAGGAGCGCGTGGCATTTGCGCGATTGGCTTTTGTTGCAGTTGACGAGCAGCATCGTTTTGGAGTGAGTCAGCGGGCGATGCTTGTGGGGAAAAAAGCATCAAATTCGAGAAAGGGTACTATCAAACAGTTTGGGAAAAAAACACAGCCGCATTTTCTGTCGCTTTCAGCTACACCTATCCCGCGGACATTAGCGCTAAGTATCTTTGGAAATATTGCTATTTCTCGACTGACGACTTTTCCAAAAGGGGAACGCCGGGTGACGACAAAAATTGTTGCGCCGCGGTACCGAGACAGCACCTATGAATTTATTCGTCAGCGATTGGCTCGCGGTGAGCAGTTATTTGTTATTGTGCCGCTTATTGAGCAGTCGAAAGTGTTAGATTTGAAAAACGCGCAAGAGGAATTTGCACGGTTATCCCGAGAGGTTTTTCCTGAATACAAAGTGGGTTTGGTGCATGGGCGGCTAGCATCTAAAGAAGTGAGCGAAACGATTCAGAAGTTTCGTGACAAACAGTTGGCAATTGTCGTGTCGACCACAGTGATTGAGGTAGGTGTAGACATTCCGGATGCATCACTCATGATTATAGAGGGGGCGGAACGGTTCGGATTGGCGCAGTTACACCAGCTACGCGGACGGATTGGACGGAATAACCAAGAGGCATATTGTTTTTTATTTCCGACTACGGCTGATCGGGCGAATAGTCAGCGGCTTAAGGCACTCGAGAAAAATGATGATGGATTTGCACTTGCAGAAATTGATTTGAAGTTGCGAGGGCCGGGGGAATTTTTGGGTGAGCGGCAGTCGGGCGTGGTCGGAGATGTACGACTTGCTGATTTGACGGATATGGTCGCAGTGCAGAAGTCGCGACAGTGGGCAGAAGCGTTATTGTCGCGGGGATCGATGCAGAAGACAAATCCAGATTTGTATAAATTAGTAGCAAGCAAGCGCCTATTGTCCTATATTGATTGATTAGTTTTCGATCTTTCTAGTTGTTGTACCGCCATGTCATCTTGCGTTAACGAAAATGTTCGTTTGGGTTCATCTGACCTGTGGTACGGTGGGTGAAGTATGCAGATATTCGATTCACTCATCTCATGGGTATACCCGCCGCGGTGTGTTGCGTGTGACAAAGATCAGTCGGCTGTTCTTGCGCGCGATGCTGCTCGGTTCGAATACCCGGAACCGAAAGTAAATCGATTTTTGTGTGCTGATTGTATGTTCTCGATAGGGGAGTGGACCCCAAGCTGTCCGTCGTGTAGGGCGCCCAGCGACGGAGGGTATCTATGTGGTTCATGCCTCGAGGCACAGCCGAGTTTTCCGGTATCTCGGTTGATTGCCTACGGGAACTACGATGATAGGAAGTTGGCTGTAGCCATAAAAGCACTAAAGTTTCGGCGACTGACGAAAGTTGCGGAGCCACTCGGAGAGTTGTTGGGCGAGCGGTTTCGGGAGCAGATTGCGATGTCTGATGTGACTAAGCGTCGTGTTGTGTTGACGCCGGTACCATTAAGTGCGCTGCGGCAGCGATGGCGCGGGTTTAATCAGGCACAACTATTGGCCGAGAATGTGGGGCGTGAACTTGCGTTGCCGGTGGAACTGTTGGCGCGGCGGATTGTCCATACAGCTCCGCAAACAAAATTGACAGAAGAAGCTCGAAAGCTTAATGTTGCCAATAGTTTCGCGAGCATAACGTCTGATCGATATGATTTGGTGGTGATTGTTGATGATGTGTGGACTACGGGAAGTACCACGTGCGCTGTTGCCGGGTGTCTGCGCGAGCAATGTAATGAGATTTGGAGCCTTGTACTTGCTGCGTAAATTGACGCTACAGCGCTTTGTTGTTAGACTGAAGCCGCTATGATTCCACAGAATCTATTGAATAAATTTACAGCACGGGCACAACAAGTGATGCACGAATTATCAAAGCAGGAATCGCCAACCTTGGTGGACTTTTTCCTAGCGCTTCATGCACAGCAAGGGTCACTGGGGAGCAATTTTCTCAAAGCACAAGGGATTAAGAGTCAACATATTGGGTTTTTAGTCCAACGGGCAGCAATGATACCTAATCGTGGTGCTAAGACAGATCTGGAAGAAGCAATTAAGCGAGCAATGGTTACGGCTGCGCGTCTAAACCAGCAACTGGTAGGAACCCAACACCTCTTATATGGCGTGCTCGTGCAAGCAAAGGATATGCCAGTGATGCAGGACTTTTTCAAACATTGCAAAAAGTCGCTTGATGCAGTTATTGGATCAATTGAAGAGGTGTTGCATATGGGGAGCCAATTTTCCGAGTTGTATGAATCGGCATTAGCAGGCGAGAGCTTGGATTTTGAGGAAATGGATGTGTATGATGACGAAGGTGAGTCCGAGTCTGAAGCGGGGCATCGCGGGTCGCGCCCGCAATCATTCTCTGCAGCGCGGAAAGCAAGGCGTCAATCAGTACTCGATAGATTCGGTATTGAATTGACAGCACTGGCACGAAAACAGCTATTAGACCCGTTGATCGGTCGAGACGAAGAGTTGCGGCGGGTCATACATATCCTGAATAGGCGGACAAAATCGAACCCAGTTCTTATTGGAGACCCTGGCGTAGGCAAGACTGCGATTGCGAATGGTCTTGCATATCGGATTGTGAGAGGGGATGTGCCATCTCTACTGGCAGATCGTAGACTTTATTCATTGAAAATGTCATCGATTCTTTCTGGTACGATGTTTCGGGGTGAGTTTGAATCGAAGCTTGAAGCCATCTTGGAAGAAGTGAAACGTGAACGAATATTGTTGTTTATTGACGAACTCCACACTATTATCGGCGCAGGAGCAGCACAGGGATCGCTCGATGCTGCCAATATTTTGAAACCAGCCCTTGCGAATGGAGACATTCAAGTGATCGGCGCTACGACCGTTGATGAGTATCGTGGGTATATTGAACGGGATAAAGCATTGGAGCGAAGGTTTCAGCCGATAATGGTTGAGGAACCGGATGAAGTAACAACTACGCTCATATTACAGGGGCTTCGGAAACGGTATGAGCAGTATCACCGGTTATCGATCGCAGATGAAGCTATTGCAGCTGCGGTGCGATTGTCAGCCCGCTATATCCCTGATCGATTCCTGCCCGATAAAGCAATTGATCTTATAGACGAGGCAGCAGCCCGACTCAGGAGTGCCTATACGTTGTCTGGAGAGTTTCGAACTCTGCATGAATTAAAAGATCGCGAACAATGGCTGGAAGAACAAAAGGAACAAGAGATCGACAAGGCATCGTACGACCGTGCATTTCAACTAAAAAAAGAAGAAGAGGCAGTTCGTAACGCAATCAAAGAAATTCAAAGCGTCATAAAGATTAAGGAAGCGGCGACTGATATTACGCTGACTGCACAGCACATTCGAGATGCGGTTTCAGGTATGACGAAAATCCCCGTATCGCAATTGTCTGATGATGAACGGGTAAAGCTTGGCGATCTTGAAAAACGATTAAGCACCTACATTGTTGGCCAAGAAGAGGCAATTGATACGATTGCGCGCGCTGTGCGGCGAGCACGAGTTGGGTTGAGTACCGGCAATCGACCTCTCGGAAGCTATATCTTTATGGGACCGAGTGGAGTAGGGAAAACGGAGCTGGCGAAGGTATTAGCACGGGAAGTGTTTGGGCGCGATACGTTAATTCGACTCGATATGTCAGAGTTTTCAGAGCCGCACACAGTAGCTCGTTTACTTGGAGCTCCAGCAGGCTATATCGGGTATGGCGAGGGCGGACAGCTGACTGAAACGATTCGACGGCGACCGCATAGCATCGTGTTGTTTGATGAAATCGAAAAAGGGCATCCGCAAATCTACAATATTTTATTGCAGATATTAGAGGATGGGATGCTGACTGATGCCATGGGCCGCGCTGTATCGTTCAAGAATTCGATTATTATCTTGACGTCGAATCTTGGTACGCAGGAATTTAACGAGCAAGCACAGATTGGGTTTAGCAAGGTAGGAGTTGACGAGGCGGGAGAAGAAATTCTGGCTGCATTCGATGAAATCAAACAGAAAGCCTTGCGGAGGTTAAAACAAATAATGAAGCCAGAACTTGTAAATCGTATCGATGAGGTGATTGTATTCCGGCCGCTCACTAAGAAGCACATCAGCACAATTATTAAGAAAGAATTGGGGTCGCTTATTAAGCGATTTAACGAAGAGTTCAAAATCACCCTATCAATTCCTTCCGCAGCACACACATTACTACTGTCTAAGTGCTTCAAGCCACAGCAGGGGGCTCGCACAGTGAGGCGCGTGCTACGAACGTTGATCGAAGATCCAATTGCGCGGCTCTTAATTGATGAGCAGTTAAAGGAGGGTGGTAGCGTGCGATTCCGGTTGGGCGACGAGGTGCTCGTTCCAGTGGTACAACGTTCTGTAAATCAGGCCAAATCTGAAGCTGTTCGATCTATGAATAAAAAACAAGCGGCACTAAAGGTTGCCGCGGTCTAATGAAATTATTATGCCAAAATCAGTAATTGTAAAAAAAACAACACAGCAAAAGAATGTGGAGCACGCAGACTCTGATCCTAAAACAGTGAAAGGAAATGCAACTGTTATCGACTCCACGCTTCGTGAAATTCGGGAGAAATTTGGTGAAGGAGCTATTATGCGACTTGGAGAGACAAAAAAGGTTGATGTTGACGTAATACCCACTGGTTCTTTGTCACTCGACCTAGCACTCGGCATCGGAGGCATGCCCCAAGGGCGCATTATCGAAGTGTTCGGTCCGGAGTCATCGGGAAAAACAACCGCGGCGCTGCACGTGGCTGCCGAGGCACAAAAATTAGGAAAAGTAGTGGCGTATATCGATGCAGAACATGCGCTGGATCCTGATTATGCACGGCGAATTGGCGTAAATACTGATGACTTGCTCATTTCACAACCGGATACTGGCGAGCAGGCGCTTGAAATAACCGAGGCGTTGATACGAAGCAAGGGAATTGGACTTATAGTGATCGATTCAGTTGCGGCACTTACGCCACAAGCAGAGATCGAAGGTCGGATGGATGAACAACAAATGGGTCTTCAAGCGAGACTCATGTCAAAGGCATTGCGGAAAATCACCGGCGTTGCGTATAACTCGAATACGTCAATTATATTTATCAATCAGACGCGAATGAAAATCGGAGTGGTGTTCGGTAATCCCGAAACAACCCCGGGCGGCAAAGCACTTAAGTTTTACGCATCAGTTCGGGTTCGACTCGCGCAGTCGGCAAAAATACAAAAGGATGCTGAAATTATCGGGAACAGGGTTAAGGTGAAAGTGGTTAAAAACAAGGTGGCACCACCGTTCCGTGAAACTGAATTTGATATTTTGTACAATGAGGGAATTGATAAAGTTGCAGACATAGTGAAGACCGCAGAGAAGTATGGTATAATCGAACGCAAGGGCGCATGGTATCACCATAAGGATGTCAAGTTAGGACAGGGGATCGAAGGAGTGAAAGCATTTTTCAAACAAGATCCGAAACAGCTCGAAGCAATTGTTGTAGAGGTGGTCCATGCATTTCGTAATCAAAACGGATAATTTTTTGGAGGATGAGCATATTTTCAAAACGGAAGCGGTTACTTGGTATTGATGTTGGTACCTCGTCAGTAAAAGCTGTCTATCTTGAGTCACGACATGGCGACGCGACGTTTACGCTCAAAAATTATGGGTCTATTACCACACTCCACTATATTCGCCGTTCTGAAGCAACGGTGCACGAGCATAGTTTTAAAATTCCTGATATTGAAGTAGGGAATTTGATAAAGGATGTGCTCAAAGCAATGGGTGGACCGCTGCCGACACAGGCAGTTATGTCAATCCCTGTCCATTCGAGTTTTATCACAGAGGTTAGTTTGCCCGCCATGAGGACAGAGGAAATTGGAGAAGCGCTTGAGTATC
>Ga0154956_109_pt2 | contig 11041 bp, 7 predicted proteins | sample RifCSPhighO2_01_FD_105924 | JGI IMG/M metagenome (GOLD analysis project Ga0154956, IMG submission 105924) | Parcubacteria group bacterium RIFCSPHIGHO2_01_FULL_47_10b | reverse complement strand
TAGCGACTATTTCAGGTTTTTCGACAACCAAAAAATCCTCGCGGATTGTGCCCTCATCAAGCGCGAGTGAAACTTCGTAGTGACGGTTTAGCGGCAGCGTGTCGTTGGGCTTGAAAAATAAAGTTTGCTCTGTGCCGGCAGATTGAGTCGCTACTGTTTGTGATTGGGGTTGCGCCTGCGCCGCGCCGCCCAACAATGACTGCTTGCTGTTTGGCGGTGTCATCCATGAACCGGTAATCGCGGGCTCAAAAGTAATATTCTGTCGCGCTGTCAGAGCGTTCACCCCATCGGGCAGCGCAACGCGAATTGCAGCTGACTGGGAAATTTTCTCCGGCACTAAGCGGTACACCTCTCCGGCGCTTTCAGGCAGACGTCCCCCTCCAAAAAAACGATCCCATAGAACAACTCCTTCCAATACAAGGGCAACCACAAGAACGATCGACACAATGGCGGTAAGAATCGACCGAATAGACGGCATAGACGGCCGATGTGTTGGGATACTCATGATGGCACCAGTATAGCATGTTATATGCTTTTACAAGTTTTCATTACCGAAAATTTAGGCCCAGTTAATACAGCAACGGTAACTATGTCTTCAGCTTCTCAAATGTGTTTGCCTCAAGCGGTCGATACCTATTAAACGAACTTATCTTTCCACCAAGGGTGTCACTATATTCATACGCATTCATGCTTTGAGGAATAAATATATCCAACTTACGCTCATCCATTCCATAACCGACAGCGCGCGCCTCTTCTTCAAATACCTCGAGTGTTTCTTCGTCAAATCCTTTCCCAAACGTAATCGCCGCATCTAATCCCTGGGCTTTCATTAATAAAGCTCGCACGAAAGCTCGGTAAACTTCTGCATCCTGGAGTAAGGAGTATGGCTTTTCCACGAGCAAAGTTCTTCGCTGCGTTTTCGATTCCATGTCGTTCTCCTCTCGCTGCTTTGTCAGCTTAACAATGCTTCTTGCAACAATTCGCCCATTTTCATCAGCAACATTTAAGACTTTCTTATTACTATCAGCAACATACGCCAGGAGACACTCGTTAAATCCTCCGCTGCGCCAGGACTGACATGTCTCCTGGGGCTCAACTCCAACCTTGAGCAAGGTCATGGGGTCGTCTGATTCGTAAGCGGTTACACTTTTGATCTCACCAACAGTAAAAATCTTTGCTATTTGTTCTAAATCGAGCCCAGCCAAGGGCAACTTTAGTTCAGTAATTTTTTCATGTAATTCTTTCGCTTGGGCTAGCACTTTATCACGAGAAAATGAATCGGGTGTGTCATTTTCAATTTCTATAATACCCCTAATTAAACGTTCCTCGGCATGTAAAGCTCTTTTTTCTTGCGCTAATTGTCTTTTTTCTTCTTCAGAGGGCGATAATTTTATTTTTTCGGTCAATTGGGAAATTCGCAATGCAAGTAGGTGCGCACGTTCACTTGAAAAATCAAAATTGGGCTGCGAATCGCGAATGTGTCCTTTTACATTTTGTATTATCTCCTGCGCCGCTTTCAGCTCATCGGATCGTCTGCCCCGTTCGTCCTCTGCGAGCTCCACCTGAACAGTGACCGGCTCCTGGGCCTGCTGCCATAACTCTTTCTGTTCATTGGTAAGGCCCAACAATTGTTGTTCGCTTCGTTCATGTGAGTAGCGCCATTGTTCAAAATCGCCACCGATGATGTGGGCCGTGATATTCGTGAGCAGTTTCTTCACTTCCGGTTGATTCTTTGCTTCATAGTTTCCGGCTAATGTGCTTACGATATCAAGCAACCCGCTCTTCAGTATCTCTTCTAACTTAGCTTCAATTTTAGCTTGATACTCCGCTGGTAATGCAAGACGTCTACAAGCAACCTCAACCACCCGCTGTGTCATCTCGTCCTCGATGCCTCTTAGCCCCGTTAGATTTTGTAGATTGACGGTGAGTGTATCAATTTTATTTTTTATCCTTTTTCGTTCAGCTTTATCCTGTGTCTGGGAATATTCCTTCTGTAAATCGGCTATCTCGTCGTTAAAATTTTTCTCTTTGTCCTGGTCTGGGCTAACGAATGCATATTCTCCGAGGCCATCGAGTGTCGCAAGGAGCTGGAATATCCTCCGTATTCTTTTTGAATCATCCTTGGCGCCTCTGTATTTATCAAGTAGGGTCTCAAAAACGTCCTTGCCGTTCTCTTTTTTCTTTAGCAATAATAACCCGTCGAGATATGCCTCCCGCTCAAAGTTGCTAACTTGCAAAAAATTTGTTTGATAAATTGCCTTTAACTTCTCGATATACGTATCTGTAGATCCGAAAAAATGTCTTGAGAAAGATGCCGGAAAAGCACCATAATCACTATCGACAGGCGATGCAATCAATCGAACAATTTGGTTTTTCGGCGGCTCTTCATAGCGTTCGACGCAGCGAACTAACAAATCTTCTCTTGGAACGCCCAGTTCTCCCGCCAATACATCAACAATCTTAAGAGTTCCTACGTTCTCGGTGTAAATATTGGCAGTGAGTTCCTGAAAATAATCATCAATCAATTTTTTCTTATCCTCACCAGACAATTCGGCAACTTTTTTTATCTGTGCTAACAACTTCTCCCTATCGCCCTTCAGGAGGTAAAAATCATCGAGTTCTTGTGCCGGTATTTTCGCATCCTCAAGTAGTTTCGTGTATTGTTCCTGTCTAATAGTTCTATCGCCATTTTGTAAGAGGTCACATGTACCGTAACGAAAGTGATATCGGCCAAACCTGCTCATATACGAATTTTCATCAGCGAGTGTTTCGAGCAACTTCCTTTTAGAAGCGGGGAGGGATTCCAAAATCTGTTGGAGCTCTTCAGGGTTACTCTCTTTTAATAATTGCTCCATCGAGTGTACCACTGTATTGTTTGTATGCCCTGGACCAGAGGCCTCAATATGGCGTAACATTAAAGGCAAGGCTTTCGGGCTTCCGATGTCACCCATCTCTATGGCCGCGCGAGTCCCGTCCCACGACTCGTAACCACCTGGGGACAGCTGCTCATCATACAATCGTTGTATGATGGTTTTTTCTACGTTATTTAAAATTTCTATTGGTATAGCTGCCGATGATACGGCGAATCTTTTTACTGTTTGCCATCGTTCTAACCCCTTCAGACTCTTGAAATCTTCTATTGGTAGCAAATGGATATCTAAAATATTGTTATTTTTCCCTGTTGTGGTTTGAGTTTCAGGATGTTGATAAATTATTTCATCGGCTATTTTCCCTATTCTTGCTTGTAATGCAGAACCGGATCCGCTTGCAATAGTATCTCGTAATTTTTCGACTTGTTCCTTCGACGCTTCGCGAAGTATTAAATCGATAATATTGTCATAAAAGCTGTCAGGGATTTCGTTTTCTCCAGCACTTACTCGGCGAGTTATCTCAATTAATTCGTCATCTGATTTTTCATTCAATCTAGTAAGTCGGATGGTTCGCTCCTTAATCGCTTGTTTTTTTTCGATAGGATCGTCCGGATTGAAGCGACTGCCTTGAGCAAACTGGATTCGCAATAAATCGAGGTATTCTTTTGCTACACTAGTAGTAATTTTTCCTTCCTCTTGTAATCGGTTTAGCTCCGGTGTTATTTTCGCTGTAATTAAATCCTCATTGAGTGTCTTTTTCACTTCGGGACTCGCGAATGCTTCCTGCAGCTGATGACGTCCTAATCCTACATCGAAGAATAGCTGTTCAACTGCTAACGCAGCAAGTTCTTGTCGCTGTGACAATATTAGCTGCACTGCTTTCTCAACCTCTCCAACGTGAGCCAGCTGCCCTTGATATGATGCATCTAGCTGAGTAATCTTGGCTGCAACTTCATTGCTTTCATCCGATATTTTCTTTCTGTTGCTTCCGCGGAACAAACGCACCAATAACTTCTTTTGATTCTCCACCGATGACTTATTTGTCAATTCTGTGGCACAAGTTTCTAAAACTTTTTTTGATGAAATAAGTACGCCTAGTGCTATTTGATTTCGAGATAACCATGACTGAACATCTTTAATTTCCAACCCAGAAGTAATTAATATTCTCGATATATCATCAATGCTGGGCTTTATAAGCCGTAAGAAATCGCTCCTGCTTTTGTTTATTATTTCTTCCGGGCTGCCCTCCTCTCGGAGCGCTCCCACCTCAGGTTTATCGTTATTATTGATCTCAAGAGATTCAACTATTCTCTGAACGGTTGATACCTTTGATTTTATGTCTAGGTCAATCGCTCTTTTACTGTCGAAAACACGCTGACGAGTTGAGTCTTGAGGGTCACTAGGAAGAACATCTGATTGCTCGGCTCTCTCGACGTTGCTTTCAGAAATTACAGATTGTTGCTCTGATGGATTCAAAATAATGGGTTTTAGGTCTATTTTTTTAGTAGCTCTTTTCCTTGTGGTTTATTCAAATAATTTTTGTTGGACACAATGGTTCTGCCAATTCGTTTTTCGAGCTGTTTTCTAGCTCCTCCTGCAATGTCGCCCCCCGCCTTGGCATCGACTCGCAGCCTTCCTACTCCCCTTGAATCTTCGGTTCGATGAATCTCAGCAGTGGCGCGTTCTCCCAGCATATTAAAAATTAGTTCAAAATCATCCATGTGGTCTCGCAAATTTTCTCGTTCAAGCCCTTTTAATTTTTGGTATTCACTTGGCGTTACACCAAAAGTTGCTTTCGAAATTTCAGCAGTTAAAATTTCATAATCTCTCTGGTCATTGGCTCCACGATTTTTCCATTCGTCAGTGAGCTCCTCACGGATTGCGATGCCACGCATCCGTTTCTCGATCCAATCATCAGAATAACCTTTCAGCTTGTACAACATCCGTGTCCGCTTGGTTGCTAATTCGGGATTTCCAATTTCTTGTATCCGTTCATAGCCGACACGTGCCAGCCATCGCTTAAATGGCTCTGCCTTAGGGGAGGGAATTGACTGTATGAGTCGAAAAATGCCTTCGGTATGCCAACAATACATTGTCTGTGTCCCTCCGGAAGTTTTAATCCCCAACGCAAGGGGTGGTACAATTTGTACCCCTCCTTTGTCTACCAATATTGCCAGACCCTTGTCTCTTTTCTTTAGGCGCTTGAAGTACTGTGCTGGGTCAACAGAATCTGTTAAAGCTGCGATGATGTCGTTCACTACAAACCACCATTGACCGTTATACAATGATTTCCTGATTTCTTTTCCCTTAAAAACGGCTATGTTCGTAGGTGTTTCTCTAGTCATGCAACTGACTTAAAAAATGAAGCGTGCTTGAAAAAATTCTGGGCACCCGGATTCGAACCGGGGCTATAACCTCCCGAAGGTTACGTGCTACCGTTACACTATGCCCAGGAAATTGGCTTTTATTTTCGTATTCTATTCAAAATGTACTGATACAGTTGCTCCTCAATTTCCTTTTTCAACTCCTCGCTGAATTTCGGTGCGCAACGCTTCGCGATATCGTCGATAATCTGCGCCGTCCCCCTTTCTTCCAATAATTTCATCACCCGCGCCTTGGAAAGGTGTAAAAATAACGGACCCCCAGCTCGCTCATACGCGCGCTTTTGTCTAATCTTCTCTTGGTCTGTTGTCATGGAGCAATCAATCGGAATCTCCCCAGTGAAATAGGGCGATTTGATTTTAACAATAAGATCCTTTTTCAACCGCCGATCTTCATCGACAGTTCCATGTCGAACCGACTCAACTCCCGGATACCCCATAAGATTCAGTCCGACCAGATCCTCTAGTACTTTTCCTGCGTCGATACGTTCTTCTTCGTGTGTTTCGCCAATGCGTTCGCGTCTCGTTCCCGTCGCAACTATGCCCCCCCCACAGCCTGATCGGGAGCCATCTTCGGTTCAAATTGTATCTCCGGATTGCGCATATTCCTACACGCAGTATAGCTACTATTCTGGCAAATGAATAGGGGCTCGGTCATGATAACCAAGCCCCGCAAGCACCTCCTCTTTCGATCCGCCCTTTGCCAGCAACAACTTAATGCTGGCAATCGTCGCCTGGCATGTCGGGCATTCTTCGGCGTGAAGGATGACCAGCCGCCAGATTTCCGGCGGCACCTCCTCCTCCTTGGTAGCGCACTCAAGGAGGAGGAGCACGCTCGGGCAATCCCCGTCGCCGTTGACGAACAACACGTCGTCCGTCAGACAAGCAGTGCGGAGCGTTGTTTGCTCCTTGGGGATCACGTTCAGACGAATGAACTCGATGAGCAACGCGATGTAGCTCATCGCATCTCTCCTTTCAGGCGGAAATACCGCCGATAACACGACCGCTGGCGAAGGAACTCACTCCACCAATAGAGACAGTGAAGAACGATCGCCATCGCAACGGCCAGCACGAAGGTCAGTATCGCGGTGTTGCGGACGTTCCCGTCCACAAACACATCAATCATGCCGCCGACAAGCTCATCTCCTTGCGCCATTTTAACACTTATGGCGCGGAAGATGGAACCCTTCTCGATTGCAACAGCAACGACATCAACCAGCTGTTGCACAATTGTCACGGGCGCCAAAACGGCCGCTTTGAACCCCGCCGTCAGGCCGCCCGATTTCCATTCCGCGAGGCCGTACAACGCGGCGAACGGCATGGCCCGAAATGACCACACCATCCACCGATTCACAGCCATCCATGCGAAATTTAGCCACGTCGACTTCGCATTGAGCATGTACGGCTTCATATGCGATCCCTCCATTTCCAAATTTTCAAGGATTTCTCCTCACCACAATCCTTATAACGAACTGGGCGAATAGAAATTGTAGCGGGGGAAGAAAGTATAGCAAGGAATTACTTCCTTATCTTTCCTCCCCCGATGTGTCTTGTTTAAGAAGCCTCCTTCCTCCCGAGGCGAGCATCCTCCTCATCGCCAACGAGTATTAACGCGGAGGGGAGCACGATCAGGAATCCGATGATCGCAATCCGGGTTCCCCACTCGATGGCCCACTCGGCCTGGCCGGTCGCCAGGCACAGAACCGCGCCGCCGAGAATCAAGAGCCATCCGAAGATGACTCCCTCAAACTTTTTCAACGTTTCCACAAAATCCTCCTTTCGCCTGTCGCACCAATGGCGACACAGCGAATCATAAGATAGCGCAATATTACCACATAAATAACTGACTGTCAACAGTTTCACTCCCTCCCTCCTGTGCTATACTATTCGTAATTGAGCACCACCATTCGACCCTTATGTTTCTATGTCTGTAGTGAGGGGTTTTATGTATTGATATTATCGATATCGCAGTGACTACGAAAGGAGCTGACAAGACCACAAAAAAGCCAACTCCAAGCGCGTCCCCCGACGGCTGGGGCTTTATTATCGACCTGCGAAAAGTGCGGGGCAAGCGAGCTACCGCGCGCATTGATATTGAGCAGCCCAAAACATCAACGATGTCAAAGATGTCCGGGTCATCAAAATCCCATGCGTATCAGTCAATTCCCTATGAGCTACACATCGAAGTTTCCAAGGCGCCGTTACAACCACTAAAACCGCTTCAGCCGCTCAAGCCCCAACTCAAAAAAACGACCTCCATAAAGTCTCAAGAACAGCCACCGCCAAAATCAAGACCTCGCAACTTCACTTTCTCCTTTACGCCTCCGAAAAAAATCACCTATCACTCGGGCGATCTGCGCCATCCGATCAAAACCCTACAGAAATGGTTTACGTCAATGAAAGTACGGTTTTCGTTCAAGGGTCAGTTCCGCGCTTTCGGATATAATATAAAGCTCCATTTTGCGCTCCTTGCGCTACTGGTGGCGCTCATTGTGCCGGCGATGGGTAAAGTGTCAATTGCACTTGATCTCAAAGACTCGCTACTGGCAACGGGAGCAACAGCCCTAGGTAATATTCAATTGGCCAAGCAATCGCTCAGCGATATTGATTTTTCGTCGGCGCAACTTGACTTCGACGCTGCGTATCAAAATTTCGTCTCTGCGTCCGATAAAGTGCAGTCACTCGGGACAATAACGCTCGGTATTCTTGAAGCAGTTCCGGGCGTTTCCGGTACCGTGAATTCGGGCAAGGCGCTCCTTGAACTCGGCGAACGACTCACCACTATCGGCCGACTCATGTCCGAAAGCGCACAAATGTTCGCCGAAAATTCGCCTCTCGAGCAGGCGCAGACTCGGCAATCTCACGGCTTCACCGCGACTATCCGCACATTTCAAGACAACCTCGCGCTCGTCCGTGATGAACTCGCTGCAGCGCGATCACTGTATGCCCAGATTGATCCAACTATGCTCCCTTCCAGCACCCGCGAGCAATTTGCGCAACTGGGCGACGTACTCCCCGCGCTCACCCAAACAGCTGACGAAGCAGGGTATTACCTCACCTTTGCGCGGTATTTCCTCGGCGAAACCGCGTCGAAAAAATATCTTCTGGTGTTTCAAAATAATTCAGAGATTCGCGCGACAGGCGGATTTATTGGCACCTACGGTATCCTCGACCTTGATCGTGGTATTGTAAAAAACCTCCTCGTCGACGGCGTATATAACATTGACGGACAGCTCGCTGTTGATGTAAAGCCCCCGCGGCCATTGCAAAAAATCACTGCCGGCTGGAGTTTCCACGACAGCAATTGGTTCTTTGATTTCCCATCGTCGGCGCGCGAGATGATGTGGTTTTACGAAAAAACTGGCGCTACCAGCGGCACTGTGGACGGCGTTATTGCGATAACGCCGGCGCTCACCGAGTCATTACTGGCAATCACCGGCCCAATTCCGCTGCCACAATACGACGTGACTTTGAACGCAGACAATTTCATCGACCTCACCCAACAAGAGGTCGAACAAAACTACGACAAAGGGCTCAACCGCCCCAAACAAATTCTTACCGACCTCACTACGGAACTCATGACACGCATGAAATCGTTCACTCCCGACGAGTGGCGAGCTGTTTTCGACGCCCTGGTGCGCAGCTTACAAGAAAAGCAAATACTCGTGTACTTGTCCGACCCTGGCCTCCAATCCTTCATCTTGCGTCAAGGATGGGGCGGCGGCGTGCTCAAAGCTGATCGTGATTATCTGGCAGTCGTAAATTCCAACATTAATGGGTACAAAACGGACCGCGTGGTTGAGCAATCAATTCAGCATAATGCAGTCATCGACGCTGACGGGCAGGTTACCGTAACACTCACCATCCACCGCGATCACAACGGCGGCGACTCCCCCTACCCGTGGTATAACAAAGTAAACGCCGACTACATGCGGGTCTATGTGCCGCTGGGATCTCGCCTTATCGACGCCCGAGGACATACCATTGAGTCCTACCAGCCACGGAAGGAATATGCGAGCGGATATCAAGCAGGCCCGTTCGCTGACGACCCGCTCGTTTCGTCGATCGAATCAAACCAAATCGTGGATCCATTCACCGGAACCGATATATTTGAAGAAGCCGGCAAAACGGTGTTCGGTAATTGGGTTTATGTATCCCCCGGCAAAGAAGTCACTGTGGTATATACCTACGTGCTCCCGTTCCGCGTTAATCCCGATCGTGGGTCGCGCAACTATTCACTCCTTGTGCAAAAACAACCGGGCGCTCGATCTGGCGCTTTCCGCGGCGTAATCGAATATCCCGTTGCACTCAACAGCGCCTACGTGTATCCTGAAACATTGCAGTCGCAATCAGATAGCAGCGATTCGAACGCGCTCGTGTATAATGACGAATTAAATCGCGACTTGCTGTATGGCACAACGTTCACCGAATTACCGCTATAATAAAAACAAAGCACTGCTATGATCGGGTGGTTGAAAAATCCGAGTAAAACTATAATTTCAGCGGCCTTTGTGGTCGGTATCGCGGGACTTGCATCCCGCCTTTTAGGTTTGTTACGCCAGGCGCTGCTCGCCAGTTCTTTCGGCGCATCGGACTATACTGATATTTTTTATGCCGCTTTTGCAATCCCCGATATGGTCTTCGCCATACTGGCAATGGGAGCGATCGGCTCCGCGTTTATCCCAGTGCTATCGCGGGCGTTTGTACATGAACAAGACCGCGAGCAGGGCACTCTGCCCGACCGCCTCACGCCAAACAGCGATGGCGCACGCCTTACCTTGAACGTATTTAACTCTCTTATAGTCGTGATTGGAATCGCATCGCTCGTGCTCATCATATTCGCACCTACGGTCGTGGCATTGATTGCCCCCGGATTTACAAACGAAAAACAAGTGATGACGGTAATGCTGACGCGCATCATGCTGTTGCAACCGGTATTGCTTGCCATGGGAAATGTTGTGGGTGGCATGCTACAAACGCTCAAACACTTTGTCGCGTTTTCGTTTGCGCCGCTTTTATATAATCTCGGCATTTTAATAGGCATTGTGTGGTTCTACCCGTTATTCGGCCTTCGGGGGCTGGCATGGGGTGTTGTACTCGGAGCACTCATGCACTTTGGGTTGCAGTTAGCTTCAGGGATGCGACTTGGATTTCGCTGGCGCCCACATATAGATTGGGGCTCGCCACAGCTACGTCGAGTACTTACTCTGACACTACCGCGTACCATAGGACTCGCTGCAGATAAAATTAACATTGTGGTGATTATTGCGATTGCCTCAACGCTGGCAACCGGCAGTGTGTCTATATTCTCGTGGGCCAACGATCTGCAATTTGCACCCGTCGGCATTATTGCCGTCGCTTTTGCCACAGCTGTTTTTCCGTCGTTATCCGCAGATGCAAGCGCCCAAAAACTCACCTCGTTTTCACGTAATTTTCACCACGCCCTCAACTATATTTTATTCATCGTGCTGCCCGTTGCCGTGCTTATGTTTGTGCTGCGCGCACAAATAGTACGTTTGATTCTCGGTTTCGAAGTTGGGCAACAACAATCACAATTTGGTTGGTACGACACCCAGCTTACCGCTGCCGCGCTCGGCCTCTTTACATTTGGCATCTTCGCTCAAAGCTTAATACCGCTCGTAGCTCGCGCGTTTTATGCGTTTCAAAATACGGTAACGCCTGTTGTGATCGCGGTTTGCACGTCCGCGCTCAATATTATTTTGAGCATTGTGTTTGTATCGATGTTTCGCAATAATCCGGGATTTGCTGAGCCGATCGCGTCATTCCTCG
>Ga0154956_111_pt2 | contig 11070 bp, 7 predicted proteins | sample RifCSPhighO2_01_FD_105924 | JGI IMG/M metagenome (GOLD analysis project Ga0154956, IMG submission 105924) | Parcubacteria group bacterium RIFCSPHIGHO2_01_FULL_47_10b | reverse complement strand
CCCTTCAGCGGCAATTTCATTCGATCAAATAAAATCTCTCGCAATTGCTTGGGGGAGCGGATATTAAATTCGACGCCTGCTTCTTGGTACACCTGTTTTTCAAGCGTATCCACATAGCCGCCAAGTTCATCTGAAAGCTCTTTCAACAACGCAGGATCCACTTTCATCCCATGCAACTCCATGGCAGCCAACACTTCGACAAGCGGCATCTCGATCGTATCGTGCACCCTGGTTAATTCTAGTTTTTGTAACTCTCTCTCAAGTTTCGGTCGGGCTGTCATGAGTCGTGCTACCATGCATAGTAGTTCATCATCAGTACCTACCCTCTCTTGCTCTGTGCCCTCGCCACCGCCCTCAATCCCCGCCGCATACTTTTTTAAATCATACGTTTTCAGTCCCGGCTTAATCAGCCACGCCGCTAAAAATCCATGAAAGTCGAACCCTCGCAACGCAATCCCTTCGCGTTGTAACAACTTCATAAACGCCTTGCTTTCAAATGCCTGTTTCACAATGTCTTCATCTTCAAAAATATCGCGAAATTTCGCTACGTCGCTCACCGGCACTCGATATATATGTCGCGCATCCCAACCAATCAAAAAATTACTTGCGCTCGCCGCGCGGGCTTCGGCATTGACAGCCCCTGTGGCATCGCTATACCCAAACGTAATAATCGGCTGTTTTTCCAGTAGTTTCGCTAATGCCTCTGCGCCAGCATATGTCGCATACCGAACCATGGCGCTCGGTGACACTGCAGTAACAATTTGTCCAATCCCCAGCCGCTCCAATAGCGACCGGAATCCATACTGTAATAATTCTTTCTTCACCGCGTCTTTATCAAACTCCTTCCATGCTGCATCTTTCAACGAAACCGTAATTGGCACCGCGCATTCGATCGTAGCCAGCTCCTTCGAGAACAGTGCGGTATCTTTATGCTCACGTAATTTATTCGCCAGCGCGGGTTTGATCGAGTTATCGTCCTTTTCCAATACCTGAAACACGCCTTCGAGCGTTTCAAATCGCGTCAATAGCTCACTCGCGCCTTTTGGCCCCACCCCAGCAACCCCGGGAATATTGTCCGAGCTATCGCCCACAAGCCCCTTATAGTCAGCCAGCTGATCGGGCCGCAAGCCAAACCGCTCCCGCACCGCTGCCTCGTTATACATCACTGTATCGGTGATGCCCTTTTTTAACGTATAGACCTTCGTGTGTGAATCAATCAGCTGTAGCGTATCTAAGTCGCCGGTAACAATGATCGTCTCAATGATACTGGCTTTTCCGCGGTCAGCGCCCCTGTCGCCAACCTTTCTGCCGCCCATTTGCCGGCTCACCGTGCCGATAATGTCATCGGCCTCAAACCCCGCCAATTCCAACACGGGCACTCCAAACGCCCGCAGCACACCCTTAATTTTCGGTATCTGCTCGATCAAATCATCTGGCGTCTTTGACCGCGTGCCCTTGTATGCCGCATATTTCTCATGTCGAAATGTCGGCTTATCAAGATCAAAGGCCGCAACCAAATAGTCCGGCTTCAGCTCATCGAATAACCGAATCAACACCGACGTAAAACCATAAATCGCGTGCGTGGGATTCCCCGCACGATCAGTCAACACCGGCAACGCATGATACGACCGGTGAATCAACGCATTCGCGTCGATAATAACAAAACGTTTCTGAGCGCCCCTTGGCATTGTCATAGTTTAGTGACTCTATCAACCAATCATATCACGAAAGCTCCGAAAGTACCTCGATAACCTTGTATGCAGGTACACCGCGCGGATCAATCTCGGTAAAATCAATAATTCGATCCCATCTGGGTAAGCAAAGAAAACAGCATAAGAACTCCTGCTCCTCTCAAAATCACTGACGGCGAGCGACAAATGTCCAGCAGGGTCAAGTGACGTATGTTTCATAAAGATTATTTCTACAGGTCTTTAAGGGCTCGTTGTAAATCGTTGAATATACGCTGTAGAAAAGTCCAGATTCCGCTGCTTAATCATTGCGATCGCAACTGGTTTAGAATAACAGCAATTTTTTCTTTGATTGGCTTTAGATCATTGATTACAACTTCGTAGGTAAGCTCGAGATCTACTCCAAAATAATGGTGGATTAAAATATCTCGAAGTCCAGCCATTTCTTTCCATGGCAAATCTGTATATTTTACTCGCAATTCCTCTGGTAAATTTTTTACCGCCTCTCCAATAATCTCAAGCTGCCGAATTACAGCGTCGTGGGTTTTTTTGTCGCTTTTAAATTCAGCCAGAGAAACACCGCCCAGGTACTCATCGATACACTCGATGCTTTCGATGATATGTTCGAGGAAAATTATTGGGTTCTTATCGCTCATAAATTCTTTTTTCTTCTTGTAATATTCTTTCTCGAAGCTTTGGATGGACAGATGCATACGTAACGACGTCAACCACAGATCCAGACGCTGCAGTAAGATCATTCTTGAGCGAAATAAGGTTGAAGAGACTGCTCCCTGGTTCAAATTCGACCAAAACGTCGATGTCGCTTTCTACTCCGGCCATACCCGTTGCGACAGAACCGAAAATACCCGCCCTCACCACATGATGCTGCCTTAATATTGGACTAAATTGTTGCTTTATTGACTCAACCGTCATGCTAGTTCGAGCATACCACGCCCCTACTCATACCGCAACGCCTCTATCGCCGTTTTTTCAGCTGCCTTCTTGGCAGGATATAGCCCAAAAACGACACCAACCAACAGCGAAACGCCGAACCCCAGTAGCGCCCCGACCAACGGAAAACTAAAGTTCCAATTTAAATTCAGCCCCTTGGCTAAAACTACTGCAGACAACAGCGACAGCATAGTTCCCAAGAAAATACCAATCGCCCCGCCAGCGCCGGTGAGCATAATCGCCTCAAGTAAAAATTGTTTCGAGATGTCGGATTTCGTTGCACCAACGGCCTTTCGCAGACCAATCTCTTTCACCCGCTCGCTCACCGAGACAAGCATAATATTCATCACGCCAATACCACCAACCACCAACGAAATAGCAACTACAGATGTCAAAAAGATTGTTAAAACTTGAATAATCGTCTGGACCTGTGTTGCCAACCCCTGTTGGGTTTCGACATAAAAATCATCCTTGCTGGGATCGCTAATATTGTGGAGTTCGCGTAGCGTCCGCGTAATATCAACAACCGCTATATCCACCACATCCGCGCTACGTGCCTTCGCTAAAATTTCCTGATAATAGTCCGTACCCGTAATATATGTTTGCGCTGTCGTATAGGGAATAATAACGACCTCATCAACATTGAAAAAGAGCAGCTGGCCCTTTTTCGGCAACACCGCCATCACTCGAAACTTGTGATTCTTAATAGTGATATATTTCCCCAATGGATCAACATCGCCAAATAGCTCCTCCTTAACCTTTGCTCCAATAACCGCAACGCTTGCCCGATCGCTGATTTCTGCATCGCCAAAATATTCGCCCTGTTCCGGATATATGTTGAGCGTGTTGCCCATAAATTCCGCAGACCAGCCAAAAATCGTAGGGCTATAAGTCTCGCCACCGAAAGAAGCGCCGCCGGATACAAACACAACCGGCGCCATCGTTTCCAAATCAGGCACATTGCTTTTCTTAGATAACGCGACCAGATCACGCTTTTTGATCGAATCGGAAAATAATGTCTGCGCAATATCGGATGGGCCTGTTGGTTCTTGACCAGGACGAATTACGATCGTATCTGCTCCCAAACCCCCGATCTCCGTCAAAATCAACTTTTCCGCTCCAGACCCAATCGACACAATCAGCATTATGCCGGTAATGCCGATAACAATGCCTAAAATCGTCAATAGCGATCGGCTTTTACTCGCTTTGAGACCGTGAAATGCAGTTTTTACACTATATCGAATTTTCATATATTAATGGTGCTTGTCGCTTTCGATCTGGCCGTCTTTAATTTTGATCACGCGGTGTGCATATTTCGCAATGTTCACATCGTGCGTAACTAAAATGATCGTGTGCTTCAGCTTTTTATTTAATCCATCTAAAATTCCCATCACGTGCTCTCCCGATTTCGAATCCAGGTTGCCCGTTGGCTCATCGGCAAAAATCACTTCCGGATTATTTACCAAAGCCCGAGCAATCGCAGCCCGCTGACGCTCTCCGCCAGACAGCCGCGTCGGCTGATAATCAATGCGGTGTTCGAGTCCCACTGCCTGCAATGACTGAAACGCCACGTTATTCCATGTTTTTTCAGGGACCTTTGAATATGCCAGTGGAAGTTTCACGTTATCCATTACGCTAATACGCGAAAGCAAATTGAACGCCTGAAATACAAACCCCATTCTCTGGTTTCGGAACGCAGCTTGTGCTAGCTCGTCCATCTGCTCGACTGACTGGCCGTCAAAAAAATACGTTCCGCGGGTAATGTCATCGAGAAGTCCTAATATATGTAGCAGCGTTGATTTTCCCGATCCCGACGGACCCATAATCGCAACAAATTCCCCTTTTTCGATACCAAAGGTAATCCCCTTCAAAACTCGTGTGGCCACGCCATCGAATTCGAACGTTTTTTCCAGAGTTGCAACTTCAATTAAGGCCATAATAGCTCTACATGCTTCGGCCCCCCTCGTCTATAACCACCTGATCGCCTTCGTTGAGACCGGACACAATTTCGATATATCCATCCTGGCCCTTCAGCCCAGTTGTAACTTGCACTTCCGCTGTAACAGAAGTTTTCGTTCCTGTTCCGCCCCACACGCGCACAACTTTTTGGCCGTCTTTACTTACGATAGCGCGCTGTGGGATAGCCAAAATATCCTTTTTTTCAGCAGTCTTGATGTCGAGATTGGCAGTCATGCCTGATTTAACCCTATCATCGGTAGTAGCCAGTTGAAATATAGTTTCGTATGTAGGCACGCCTTCGATGATGGTTTCTGCCGGATGTATCCGTACCACTGTTGCCTCAAACGACTCGTCAAACCCAAATGCATCAAGCGTAAGATGTGCCGTATTTCCTACTGCAACTCTGGCAATATCCGCTTCGGGGACATTGGCGACAATCTCTAGATCTTGATTGGCAATGATCGAAACCACAACTTCGTTTGCAGAAACAATTTCTCCAATCTTTGCATCATTCCGTGTCACTACGCCATCAATAGGGGAGTACAATCGGGTCTTTTGCAGCCGCGCGTTCAACTCGGCAATTTTTCCAGCAGCATTTTGAACCTGTGCCCCCTGTATAGTAAGCTGCTCTGTAGTCGCCGGCGCTCGCTTCAAAAGCAACTCCTTTTCTGCTGCATTATATGCGCTCTGCGACTGATTCAGTTTCTCTGCAGCATTCTGTATAAAACTATCGTTCGCTGCTTTTTGCCCCGCAATTGCCTGTAACTTATTCGATACATTCGCCAGAGCCGTACTCACGGACACCTTTTCGCTCGCAAGGTCGCTTTTTTCTGTCGTTGACAACACATCTTTTATATTGACGGCGTCCAAAGCAATTGCAGTAAGCTCGAGTGCACTTTTTGTTTGCACAAGCAATCCCATTGTTCCATCTTGAGAAAAAGCCATGTTCGGAGCAGCGAGAGTTCTATACAATCCGCCGCTTAACATACCGATGCTTTCTGGCTGCCACCAATCAGCGTTTTCTACGCCAAAGAGGGCAAACACTGCCCTTCCCTTAGCTTCTGCAACAGCGGTATTATCTTGGTCTTTATAAGTAAAGTGATCGCCCTGGATTTGACTAATAGTAAGAAGCGCATTCTTGCCGACCGTAGCAGCCTTTGTTCCTTCTGATAGGCCACCGCTCAATGCGGTTTCCAAGTCTGCACTGGCCTTTGCGCTCACCCTTTCGACATTCGCCCGAGCATCGCTCAGTGCAATATCGGCATTTGAAAGATTTGTCTGGTCAACCGCTATCTCCTCCGGCCGAGCGCCTAACTGAAGCTCGAGTAATTTAGCCTTTTCGCCCGCCCATAAGCTCTGTGCCTGTGCGAGTTGCGCTTGTAGATCACTACTTGTCAGCGTAACCAGCACAGTGCCGGCCTTCACCATATCGCCGACACTAACGAATGATTGCTCCACCTTGCCACTTTGCTCAAATGCCAAGTCCATTTCATGAACTGACCGAACCCTCCCCGTTAAACTCACCAGCTCGACAATGTCGTGCTTCGTAACAGTAACGAGATCAAGTGCTTTATCTTGAGAACCGCTCCTATTGGCAATAGCGATAATACTGATAATAAGGACTGCAGCAACGACCATAGCCCACCGCTTCCAATGCTTTTTTATTCTGTGAATATCGGTTTTTTGCATACGTCTCAATTACGAGGTAGAGCGTTCATTCTAGCGTTTTTCTACGAAAAATCAATCTCTATTTCTCTCTCATCCCTCCTCCCCTCACGAAATTTCACTGTGTGTGCGCCTCGTGGCACCCGCGCCCCAACCCGTTCCGGCCATTCAATAGCAATAATACTTCGCGAGTCAGCTACAATATCATTGAAGTGGATCGCATCTAATTGTTCGCCGCCCTCCAGTCGATAGCAATCAATATGATAGAGCGACCCATTGAGTCCGGGAATGGGGTATCGCTGCATAATCGTAAATGTTGGGCTGGTCACTCGTGCGTCAATGCCTAGCCCCGATGCCAAGCCCTGCACAAACGTTGTTTTTCCAGCACCCAGATCGCCTTGCAACGCCAAAATCACCGGCCCTGTAACCGCGCCAGCTTGTATGTCCACCAGTAATTTCCGTCCCATCTCGGCGGCAATTTTTTTTGTTTCCTCGGCGTTACGGGTGCGTATATTCGTATTATTCTCAGCACGTTTCATAATATCATTCTAGTCCATATGATTGCTGGGCGCAAAAAAATCTTACAGCCGCGATCCTTGACAACCCCTATCGCCCCCAGTAGTCTATGCTGTTGGCAACGTTATTAGTAACCACGGCACAATCAATCCGCCCCCATGAAAGACTCCCTCATACAAGCAAATAAACTCATCTCACAAGCAACGAATATCCTCGTTGCTACTCCGAAAAATCCGAGCAATGATGCGCTTGCCGCAGCTCTCGGGCTCTACGATGTGCTGAATGAGCTTGGGAAAAAACCCCAACTAGTGGCTACCGGCGCATCCCCAGAAGCGCTCCAATTTTTACCCTCTTTCCAGAATATACAAACAACGCTCCGTACAACTGCCCAGCTCAAAATAACCCTAGACACAAAGAGAGCCCCGGTGCAATCAGTCACGTATGACATAGACGACAAAAACAACCTGCTCACATTTTCACTCGAAGTCGACCCACCAACAGACGCACCCCGAAGCGACGAGATTGTCGCCAACGCCGTTTCAACCGAGCTTATCCCGGGTACCATCGATCTCGTCATCACTGTCGGGGCAAACAACATCGAACAATTATCTGATATTCAGGCACAAAACAAACGCCTATTATACGACACGCCGCTCATTTCCATAGACAACAATCCGAATAATACCCAATTCGGCCAGGTTCATCTGCACAAAATTACAAGCGCATCGCTTGCTGAAATCGTCCTTTCGCTTATAACCGAATCAGCGCCACAGACGCTCACACCCCAAGCAGCCACTGCGCTTCTCGCTGGCATTATCACCTCGACGCGCAATTTCGAAAGCGCCCGCACGACTCCCGACTCGTTCCATGCGGCATCAGTGCTGCTGGAACATAAGGCAGACCAGCAGACAATTATCAAACACCTCTACCGAACCAAGTCGCTCCCACTCCTCAAGCTTTGGGGGCGAGCCCTTGGGCGTCTCGAGACAAAACCCGAACTTGGGTTGGTACATACATTCGTCACGCCGGACGATTTTATCTCATCAGAAAGCTCGTCAAAGGACGTGCCTCAAGTTGTCGACGAAATCGCCAACTCGATCAAAAATGGAAATCTCGTATTACTGCTCTGGCAGCCCGAAACGACGCGTCGCGTGCGAGGCATTTTATACAACGGAGAAGAGCAGCTGCGCCGGCTCGCAAAACCGCTTGGAGGCGTGCTTAAAAACCAAAAACTCGTATTTCGCGTACAATTCCGAGATATTCAGGGCGCACAACAGCACATATTCGACCTATTAGCCAAGGAGCTCTAGAAGTAGTACAATACAGGCATACATCTATGCCAGGGAGATATTCCTTTGATACGGATTTTGAGCGTGGTGAATATATTGGCCAAGTCACCCGCGCGCAAGAGGAACGGCTAACGCAGGAGCGAGCGCTTGCGTTACATTTGCCGTACGTCAATCTGCGAACATCTCCCATCGATCTTGATAGCTTGATTCTCATTCCCGAGCAAGAATCGCGTCGGGCGAAACTTGCCATTATTCAAAATACCGGCAAAAAACTCCACGTCGGCGTGTTTGACCCTCGCCTCCTGGAAACCAAAAAAACCATTGACTCGCTCCACGCCCAGGGATACATCTTCAACGTTATGGTCGTATCCGAGAGCTCGCTCAATAAAGCGTGGGAATTTTATACTCTGTACAAAGCCCCACAGTTTGCAGTTGAAGGCATTTTTCACATTTCTCGCGACGCATGGGAAAAATTCAGTCGCAAAGCGCACTCGATCCAAGAAGTCGGTTCTGAAATCGAACGCCTCACAACCTCAACGTCAGAGCTCATGGCAGCGGTCTTTATTGGATCATTCAAGGCAAAATCAAGCGATATCCACCTTGACGCCTATGACACACATACAACATTGCGCTATCGCGTGGACGGCGTTTTACATGACATCGCACAACTCGATCCGATAGTGTATCACTACGTTGTGTCTCGTATAAAAATTCTCGCGGGCCTCAAGCTCAACCTCCACAACACCAATCAAGACGGCCGCTTTACGGTACGCATCGAAGACGTCAAAGATGTGCCGAAAAGTAACATCGACGTTCGTGTTTCCATTCTCCCCAGCGGCCACGGCGGTGAAACCATTGTCATGCGTTTGCTCGGCGTTAGCGTCGTAGACCTTATCCTCAAAGAAATGGGCATGCACCCGGAACAACTCCGCCGTATTAAAGCCGCACTCGACAAACCAAACGGGCTCATACTAACCACCGGCCCAACCGGTTCCGGTAAAACCACCACGCTCTACTCCGCGCTCAACGAAATCAACAGTCCGGAAATCAACATTATTACTATTGAAAACCCGATCGAGTATCAAATCCCCGGCATCACCCAAACCCAAGTCAACGACCGCGAAGGGTACACGTTCGAACAGGGACTCTCCGCAATCGTCCGCCAAGACCCCGACGTTATTCTCGTCGGCGAAATCCGCAGCACTGACTCGGCTAATATGGCAATCAACGCCGCTTTAACGGGTCACTTGGTGCTTTCGACATTACATACCAACGACGCCGCCGGTGCTGTGCCGCGTCTCCGCAACTTAAATGTCCAGCGCTCGCTTATTCCCGCCTCACTGTCGCTCATTATTGCGCAACGCCTCGTGCGCGAACTCTGCCCGAAATGCAAACAAGAATACGACGTGTCAGTCGACATGAAAGAGGCAATGGTAAAAGCGCTCGCGCTTGTGTCGCCGCGCGCCAAAGTCACGCCGCCGGAAAATTTCACCAAAGCATGGAAAGCAGTCGGGTGTGAAGACTGCTTTGGCACCGGTTACAAAGGCCAAACGGGTATTTTCGAAATGTTCCCCATGGACGACATGATCGAGCGGCTCATTCTCGAAGACGCCACCTCGTACGACATCCGCAAAACGGCGATGGAGCAGGGGATGGTAACGCTGTTGCAGCACGGCCTATTGAAAGTGCTCGACGGCACAACGTCCCTCGAAGAAATCCAGCGCGTAGCCGGCGATGCCCGCTACATCGAAGAGCTCTATGGTAAGGCAGTGTTGGCGCTTTTGTCCAGCACGCTCCGCATTCCGAAAGACATTATTGCCGCGCTCACCAAAGACAACCTCCGAAAATCATTTATCGAGCAGCGGCTTGCCGAGGCAGACCTCGACGAGTTGCTCCATTGGTCAATGGCTGCGGCGAAGCTCATGGATGCCAGCGATATCCACTTCGAGCCAGGCAAAGATAATTTTGAAGTTCGATTTCGCGTTGACGGCGTCTTGCAACCGATCGCGGAGGTACCGAAAAAACTCTATTTGCCATTGATCGCAGAGGTGAAGGAGTTGTCCGGTCTCAAAGTCGGCACCTATTCCGAAATCCAAGAAGGCCGCTTTGCCGTAGAACTTGGCGACGCTACCTTTGACATCCGCACCTCTGTTATCCCCGGCGGCTACGGCGAAACCGCAGTGCTTCGTTTGCTCAACCCAAATATCGAATCTCTCAAGCTCGAAACGCTGGGCATGCATCCCAAAATACTCGCGCAATTAATGAAAGAACTTCGAAAACCAAACGGCATGCTCCTCAACACCGGACCCACGGGCGCCGGTAAAACCACCACGCTGTACGCGCTTCTGAACATGCTCAACACCGGCTCCGAGAAAATCATCACGATCGAGAATCCGATCGAGTACAAGCTCGCCGGCATCATGCAAACCCAAGTCAATCCCGACTCCGGCTACACATTCTCAACCGCGCTTCGATCGCTCTTGCGCCAAGACCCCGACATCATGATGGTAGGAGAAATCCGAGACTACGACACGGCGCAAACAGCGATTCAGGCCGCGCTCACCGGTCACTTAATTTTCTCGACGGTCCATACCAATGACGCGCTGGGTACCATCAAGCGCATGGACAACTTAGGCATTTCTGATCAAGACATTTCTGCTTCTTTGAACGTGATTATGGCGCAACGCCTTGTCCGCCGACTCTGTCCGGAATGCAAACAGCTCGACGACTCTGTCACCGATGAGCTCAAACAGAAAATCAACGAAGAAATTGAGCGATCGCCCAACAGTTATGTCGCCCAAGAACTTCGCGGGCAGCCCATCGCGATTTACAAACCAGGTCCCGGCTGCGAGATATGTAACGAGCAGGGCTACAAAGGCCGCATCGCCATCTATGAAATTTTGTTCGTCGACGAAGAAGTCCGACGGCTTATAGCCACAAGCGCACCGCTCGACGAAATCAAAAAATATGCCGTGGAAAAGCTGGGCTTTGTGTCATTAAAA
>Ga0154956_144_pt1 | contig 11239 bp, 18 predicted proteins | sample RifCSPhighO2_01_FD_105924 | JGI IMG/M metagenome (GOLD analysis project Ga0154956, IMG submission 105924) | Parcubacteria group bacterium RIFCSPHIGHO2_01_FULL_47_10b | reverse complement strand
CGGGATACGGCCACTTGACCCCACCGCGTCCGCCAAGTTCGCCGGTGACAAAACCGAGCGCTCCCTGCACATCGGTGAATACTCCACCGCGAGCGTGAGGAATGTCATACTTCTCCATGAACCCCTGCGAGAAGACCTTCGAGATCTCCAGCTCCGCGGCCTTCAGCTTCGGCCCATACACCTTGAACCCTTTCGCAAGGAACATGTCCGTGATACCGGCAGCGAGCAGGTCCTCCGAACCGACGATGAGGGTAACCTCTGCCCGCTCCGCGAGAGTCGGGAAACGCTCGCAGGCAAAAGCGAGCAGTTCCCTGATGCTTCCGGCCGGAATGGGAATGCATTCCACCAATTCTCCATTCTTCCGGAGACGCGTTGCCGCGATGCCGGGATTTCCCACGCAGCAGATGATTTCGGTGACCTCAAGCGACTTCGCTAAGGCCTCGACGATAGCGCTCTCGCGCCCGCCATTACCGCCAACGATGAATTTCATAGAGCAATTCTTTCTGTTTTTTTCTCTGCACATTGATTAACCGTCCGAACCCCACTCTAACGCAAGCAAAACAAAAAGAAAAGTCCGTCAATTTTGACTTCCAAAAAGAAAGGAGTAGCATTAACAAGGTATTCTCTCTCCTCGTTTTAAACCGCAACCGAGCTCTTTTTGGAGCTCTTTGAAAGTACAACTGAATATGGAAATTAGACACGTGCTCAACGCAAAGCAGTTTGACCCTGCATGGCTCCTCAATGATTTCCTTCCGAGAGTCAGCGAGATTAAGCTGATGCTCGCCACACCGCAAGGAAGAGCGAAACTGCGGACCCGCCTTTCGGGAATGCTGATGTATTTGTTCTTTGCCGAGGAATCGACCCGAACACGGTTCTCCTTCGCCACCGCCGCTATAAATCTTGGCATGGCGCTGGTCTGGTGCGAAAACGGAAAATTTTCCTCATTGGCCAAGGGCGAATCGTGGGAAGAAACCGTCGAAGTGCTTCTTGGGTATCTGCCCGATATCCTTGTGTCGAGGCATCCATCCGACAACGCCGCTGACATTGCCGCGCGTATCAGTGACTTGCATCATGGAGGTATTCCGACAATCAACGCTGGTTCCGGCAGGAAACACCACCCAACGCAATCCCTGTTGGATTTGTTTACCATCTTGGAACTCCTCAACCGATTGGACAACCTCACTATTGCCATCGGTGCCGACGTGCTTTTCAGCCGAACGGCCCGATCACTCGCCTACTTATTTTCTAAGTTCGCGAGTATTACGCTTCGTTTTGTAACCCCTGCGGAGCTTGCGCCCCCATCTGAGCTGTTGGAACACCTCACGCAATCGGGAACAAGGTTTGAATGCACGACAGACGTGAACGAAGGTATCAGGGGCGCTCATGTGGTGTACTGGGGCCGCCTACAAGCGGAAAGGGTTGAAACCGCGGAGCTTCGTAAGCAACTGGAGGCGCAGTACGCAAACTTCCAAATTGATGTGAACCAGGTCGCATTGATGGAACCGAACACGTTACTTATGCACCCAATGCCAATCAGTGACAAGCACGAAATCACCCTTGCCGTGCGAAACGGCAACTTCCCGCAGTTCAAGGTGTACGAGCAAGCTCGAAATGGTCTGCCGGTGCGAATGGCCTTGCTTCTTCATATGCTTGAAAATCGGTTGAACTGAATCGGCCCGGTTCAAGAATTCACAACTCAAAACATTTCTCACTTGGGAGTCCCGCCCGCGGACTCCCAAACTTTTTTTACAAAAAAATCGGACTGTTTCCGGAATTTTCTGCCATATGACCGTGCGCATGAGCCGTAACGAACTTTCACTTCCTATACTTTTTGGTGCGCCACTTGTCCGCAACTCTGACACGCGTAAGGGAACGCTCAAGTTCGGCGGCGAAATGTTCGAAGTCCACCGTACCTTTGTTTTCCATTTGTTTGCGGAGTTCTTCGGCGCGGGCTTTTGCTTTTTCAATGGCGGCGTCGGAAAGTTCTGAAACGTGTTCGGCAAAGTCGGCAAGGACGGCAACGGTCGTCTGTCTCTTCTCGTCTTTTTTAACCTCCACAAATCCGCCAACAACCGCCCACGGCAGATGCTCGCCGTTTGTGACGGCTACAACATCACCCGAAGAGAGTCCCGCAATAAGGGGAATGTGGTCGGGCAGGATGGTCAGCTCGCCCTCGGTGGTAGGGAACGTGACTTGGTCAACCTCTTCTTCTAAGATAAGGAGTTCAGGAGTGACGATCTTAAGTTTGAGTTTTTTAGACATTTAGATCTAAGTTGTGAGATTTAAGTAAAATGGAATGCAATTTTTGTTACTTTAATCTCTGTAATTTTTTCTGAAAAATTATAATGTCCCTTACAGGGACTGTACACCTTTTCTATAATTTGTTTCGTTTAAGAAAACTCACAAATTATTATCAAAGGTCTTGCGATGCGGTTCCCATCAGAATGAGTTCCCTCTACCGCATCTCACCTTTCATATAAAACTCACTCTCGGCTTTGCCATCATGCTTTCCTTCCAAAATTTCCTTGAACGAGCGAATCGTTTCGGCGAGCGGGACGTACTGGCCCTTGGCTCCGGTAAATTGTTCGGCGACGAAAAACGGCTGGGAGAGGAATTTCTGGATTTTGCGGGCGCGGGTAACGAGGGCTTTGTCGTCTTCGGAAAGTTCCTCCATACCCAAGATTGCGATGATGTCTTGCAAGTCCTTGTAGCGCTGTAGTACGCGCTGAACTTCGCGGGCGGTCGTGTAGTGGTCTTTGCCTACGATGTTTGGGTCAAGAATGGTAGAAGATGAGTCGAGAGGGTCCACTGCAGGATAGATGCCGATTTCGGTGAGCGAACGATTCAAAACAACGGTTGAGTCGAGGTGCGCGAACGTTGTGGCAGGAGCGGGGTCGGTAAGGTCGTCGGCAGGCACGTAAACGGCTTGCACCGAGGTAACAGAACCTTTGTCTGTGGAGGTGATGCGTTCCTGCAAGTTACCCATTTCTGTCGCCAGCGTCGGCTGGTAACCCACGGCGGAGGGAATTCGTCCGAGCAAAGCGGAAACTTCCGAACCGGCTTGGGTGAAGCGGAAAATGTTGTCGATGAAGAAGAGTACGTCTTTGCCTTCCTGATCGCGGAAATATTCGGCCATCGTAAGACCGGAAAGAGCCACACGCATACGGGCGCCCGGCGGTTCGTTCATCTGACCGAACACCATAGCCACTTTGTCCAAGACGCCTGACTCTTTCATTTCGTGATAGAGGTCGTTGCCTTCGCGCGTTCGTTCGCCGACTCCGGCAAAGACAGAATATCCGCCGTGGTTCGACGCGATGTTGTGAATGAGCTCTTGAATGACGACTGTCTTGCCGACGCCCGCTCCTCCGAAAAGTCCGACTTTACCTCCCTTGAGCACCGGACAGATAAGGTCGATGACCTTGATACCGGTTTCGAGAATCTCAACTTCGGTAGCTTGAGAGACGAACGAGGGAGCTTTGCGGTGAATGGGAGATTTGGTCGCCGTGGTAACTTCCTTTCCGTCGTCAATTGCCTCACCGAGAACGTTGAAAATACGGCCGAGTGTTTCTTTGCCCACAGGTACCGAAATCGGCGCTTTCGTGTCCGCTACCTCCATGCCGCGCGAAAGTCCGTCGGTTGAGTCCATAGCGACAGCGCGGACAGTGTTCCCGCCGATGTGCTGTTCGGTTTCCAAAATAAGCTTCTTATTTTGTCCCGAGCCTGCTTGCGGTGAGCTTGTCGAACCTGTCGAGGGAAAGACCACTTCAAGCGCGCTGTAAATATCCGGCACATGGTCAGCAAACTCAACGTCGACGACCGGTCCGATAATTCTCTTGATGACTCCGTTTTTCATATATTTTTATTAAAATTTTTCTTCAAACCTGAAGGAGGGGTCGCTGTTTTGCGGCCTTTTATGCTGACCGTCTTTGTTATTAAGCAAACGATGGAAGATTAAGGAATCTTTTCCCCACGATGACTTTACCAAAATTCTTTTTGCCGATTTTTTCGCTCGCGCCGATAATTTCAAGGAAGAGAGGATTGCCGTTTTTATCCATGTCCAACATAATCTCGGGGGAGATTTCCAGAGTTTTTGCTACTATGCCGGGACGCAAGGATACATTGAGGGCGTCCACTTCTTTGTCGTATGTAATCTTCATAATGCGATTTTATCAGTTATTTTTCACTTTCGCAACCAAATGGGTAGTAATGACAATAATTTTATTTCGCTTTCGTTTTATCACTACTTTCAAATAAATATTCCTGAATTTCTTATAGAGTTCTTCTCGAGGATTGTACCCATCTGCTCTAAACTCCGGAAACCTTACTACCGCAATTACAGCCCGCATCGGTATCTTTCTCTGTACGATTTTCAGTTTTGCGTGTCGGCTGAAAACAATATCCATGGCTTTTAGACTTGATGACTTTAGGGACTTTCAGCTCACCGACGCCATCCCCGCGCTAATTTCCGATATTTCCTGCGTGATGTTTGCTTGTCTTGCCTTGTTAAATACCAGTGTCAGGTCTTCTATCATTTCTCCGGCGGCTTCACTGGCGTTCTTCATCGCGACCATTCGGGAAGATTGCTCGGAAGCGTTTGACTCAAGAAGCATTTGGTAGATTTGCATTCTGACGAGCTTTTCAGCGAGAGAACCTAACAGGTTATTCTTATCGCCCTCAATTAAATAATTTATACTTGTTTCCTTTCCGGCGTCGGGAGGAACCCTGACTTCCAATGTTGGCACGCTAAGGTCGCTTATTAAATCCTTAAGGTCCGTTTTAGAAACCGGAACGACTTGTTTGATGTTTGGAACCTGCGACATTGCCGATACGAAGTCGGTATAAGCTACCAGCACTGTATCATAATTACCGGCAGTAAACTCCTGAATGGCAAGTTTGGAAATAGGCAACACATCTCCAAGAGAAATGTTGGCCGGTAAGTCCGTAAAGGAGGCGATAATCTTTTGACCGATTCGGCGCATTGCCACGTCCCCCTTCTTGCCGACAGTTATAATGTCGATGTTAGCGTTGCCGTTTTTCTTGCGAAGCAATGCCAACGTTTTCTTAATAACCTGCGAATTGTACGCTCCGCAAAGACCTCGGTTGGATGTTATAAGTATCAAAAGAATGTTCCGTGTTCCACGTTCTGTGAACAATGGATGCGTGATTTCCTCCACATTCTTGCCGATAGAAACCAAAACCTCCCACGAATATTCGGCATACAGACGCGAGGCAATCGTAGACGCCACAGCGCGTTTCATCTTCGAAGCCGCCACCAATTCCATAGCTTTGGTGATTTTCTTCGTGCTTTTTACGCTTTTGATGCGCCTTTTTATTTCCTTAGATCCAGCCATGGTATCTGGTAGATGTTAGATTCAGGATTATAAACTGTTTTTGACGTTCAAAATAATTTCTTTTAACTGCGGCAAATTTTTCCGTATCGCGCTCCACACGACTTTTTCATCCACTCCCCAGTACTCATGAGCCAGAAGATTTCGCATCGCCATGATTTTTCTCCATTCCACTTTCGGATAGTTTTCGCGAACTTCCTCGTAGATATTTTTGACTGCTTCGCCGATGATAATAAAATTCATCAGCACCGCATCATATGTTTTTTTTATCGCTTTTTAACTCCTTTCCGCTTGTCATATCGGAAACATAGCCATTGATTGTTTCGATGGCGTCCAAAACATCTTGAATAAATAGTTGTACACTCCTTTTTTCACTCATACAATAACCAGTTGGCTTAAAATTCTATCTTTAATCATCGGTTTGATTCCGGTTTTTGTCACTAAATCGACTTTTCGTCCCAACAGGTCTTCCAAGTAAAACTGCATACCGGCGAATTCAAAAAGCCCTACGGGTACTTTGTCGTGATTCAATTCAACTGAAATATCAATATCGCTCTCTGCGTTTTGATCTCCCCGCGCGAACGAGCCGAACACGCCTATTTCTTCCACGCCATAGGTTTTCAGCAAATACTCCTTATTTTCAGCGATTTTCCGCTTGATTGTTTCTAAATCCGTTGACATAAAGTGATTTTATCATTTTTATCATACTTTACCAATTTTTAGTTATGCAACACGGGGTGTTGCATAACTAGACGCGTAACATCTTTCTTATCTCCTTGTTCAGCAGTTTCATTTCTCCCGTCGAGGAGCCAATTTTCTTTTCTAATCTTTTCACATCAATTGCCCGTAGTTGAAAGACAAGCGCCGTAGATGGCGCGGTTAAACCATTTGAGGCGTTTGGCGAGAGTTGAACCGTGTGCGCAAAGCGTAAAGCTCTACTATTTGAAGTGAGTGGCACAACCATAACCAGTCCCGCCACAACACCAGAGAAAACAATAGCCGGCCGTATACCCGACTGCTCATGTCCACTCGAATCTCCGGAATCAATTACCCAAATTCCCCCCTTTTTCATGGTCTACAGTCGGCTCTTCGCCAGTGCCTCATCGCTCAAATAATCCCAAAAGGCAAATTCCTTTTTCAGTTCTATATCCTTTTGGATAGCATCAAGATAAAACACAGAGGCACGTTCAAGAATATCCGCTTCTTCAACCCCAAGGACTTTAGAGGCGTTTTTTATGTTTATTCGCGTTTGTTTCGTCAGCATATTCATACGCGCAGTATAGCATTTGCTTGTAAAAAATTCCAGAAAATCCTAATTTTTCTTGCCTTGCTAAGCTACCACCAATTCCATAGCTTTGGTAATTTTTCCTCGCCCCGTAGCGAAATTCCGATTTCTGCTACTGGGGTTCGTGCTTTTTACGCTTTTGATGCGTCTTTTTATCTCTTTGCTTCCTGCCATATAATTTAATCAATCAAATTTTTCTTCTTTAAATCATCAAAAATCAGATGGTCAACGGGTGAAGTTTCATTTCTTCTTGAGTAATCGAACCAGTCCATTTTTTCAACCTCCGCGCTTGGAGAGAGTACTCCGTTATATTTGCCCGTATAGCATGTCAGGCGAACAATAGTCCCTTCTGGTTTACCATGAGCTTGTGCTTCAAATGTGCCGTAGTGAACAAGCGTAGCGGGAATAAGATCTACAAGCAACTCTTCTTTCATTTCGCGAATGAGAGCTTCCTGGTCAGATTCATTCTGCTCCCGCTTGCCACCAGGAATATACCACTTGTCCTTCCCATAGCTACAAGTTTCAAGAACCTTTCGATCCTTTATCTCAATGAACGCTAATTTGTCTATATAACTTTTTCCCATTACAGCTATTTAAATGTAGTCTTAAATTCAGCGATGACTTTCTTAATCTCCGCCTCGCCGGCATCAGACCACATTTTGGTCTCGCAGATGTCTTTGCAAAATTCTTTGTTATAGCCGTACTTTAACCTTTTATTCGGCAGTTTTCAACTTTTCGCTTGACTTTATTTTTCATGCTTGATAGGATATGGGTACAAATGGCCTTGAGCCCGACTCCGCTTCGGCGGAGGTCAAAAGAAAAGACGCTTTACTTCAGAAATGAGGTGAGGCGTTTTTTCATTTCTTTGAAATCAGCATTTCGCATCATTCCTATTTTATATGCCAATCTTTTGGCGTCAATCAAGCGAATTTGGGATAAAATTGCGGTTGTAAAATCATTTTCATGAAAAGAAAAATAGAAATAAAATTTACCCTTTCTCTTTTTTCTCGTGGTTGGGATGCCCCAAAAAATCTCGCTGTTAAACTTCCTGACCACGACAACTGGTCCTAAAAACTTATCTCCAACACCATTTTGTTCGGAACCTACATTGGCACCGAGCGAACAAAACCAGACTTCCTGCTCACCAAAGAGAGGACGATTGGGCTCCTTGTCCAGAAGTTCCTTTTTGGTATGCCATTTCTGAAAATCTTTTTTCATTTGATATACTGTGTGGACAGTGGCTTCGGCCTTACCCCCGTTCCGTCTTCAGGACGGGGGAGAACTTTTTAACTTACAACTTAAAACTCCCCTTAAATTCCCCAATCACTTTCTTAATCTCCGCCTCGCCGGCATCAGACCACATTTTGGTCTCGCGGATATCTTTGAAGAAAACCTTGGCGTTGGATTCGGTGTAGTCAATCAACCCCGCCTCAAACTCCTTGATTTTGGCAACAGGCACGTCATCCATAAAGCCCTTCACAAGCGCGTAGAGGGTAACGACTTGGTGTTCGGCTTTGACCGGCGCGTATTGCGGTTGTTTCAAGACTTCCACCGCACGTTTGCCACGTTCCAACTGTTTCTTCGTGCCCTCGTCGAGGTCTGAACCAAATTGTGAAAAGGCTTCAAGTTCGCGGAATTGCGCAAGGTCAAGCTTCAACGTTCCCGATACTTTCTTCATAGCCTTAATTTGTGCGGATGAACCGACACGCGACACCGAAAGTCCGACGTTTACGGCTGGGCGAACACCTTTGTAAAACAGGTCGGTTTCAAGGAAAATCTGACCGTCGGTAATGGAGATGACGTTGGTCGGAATGTAGGCGGACACATCGCCGGCCTGGGTTTCGATAATCGGGAGCGCGGTAATGGAACCACCACCATATTTTGCGTTGCGACGGCAAGCACGTTCAAGAAGTCGTGAGTGGAGGTAAAAGACGTCTCCGGGATAGGCTTCACGGCCTGGAGGACGACGGAGAAGCAAAGAGATTTCTCGGTAGGCTACCGCATGCTTGGAAAGGTCATCGTAAATGATGAGTACGTCTTTGCCTTGGTCCATAAAGTATTCGGCAATCGAAACTCCCGTGTAAGGAGCGATATATGAAAGAGCGGAACTTTCTGACGAGCCGGCGGAAACAATAACGGTGTACTCCATCGCGCCGCCATCCTCAAGTCGCGTCTGGAGTTTGCGAAGCTTGGAATCTTTTTGACCTATTGAAACGTAGACGCAAATCATTGGTTCTTGACCCCCGCCCTGCTCCGCAGTTCGGGTAAATTTTTGGTTCAAAATAGCGTCGATGGCGATAGCGGTCTTTCCGGTCTGGCGGTCGCCGATGATAAGCTCGCGTTGTCCGCGACCGATTGGGATAAGGGCGTCGATAGCCTTGATGCCGGTCTGTACCGCTTGGTCCACGCCTTGTCTTGTAACGACACCGGGAGCCACTTTCTCAATCGGGTAGGTTCTTGCCTGCCCTGAGCCTGCCCTCGGTGAGCTTGTCGAACCCGTCGAAGGGTCGGACTTAATCGCACCCTTGCCGTCTATGGGCTCCGCGAGAGCGTTCAGCACACGTCCGATGAGTTTATCGCTGACGGGGATTTCCAAAATGCGTCCCGAAGCTTTGACCTCATCACCTTCGTGAATGTGCGTGAAGTCACCGAGAATAATGACACCGACAGAATCCTCCTCAAGGTTAAGCGTTACACCGATTTCGCCGTTCGGGAAGGTAACCATTTCCGATGCCTTAATATCGGAAAGACCGGAAAGTTTCGCAATACCGTCGAACACTTCCACGACATGACCCACCTTCTCCGCCTTCACTTCGGACTGGAACTTCTCAATCTGCTTTTTTAGGTTTTCGACTATTGTGTTGTTGCTCATGGTGATTTGTTATTTCGGTTTTTCTTGTCATCCTCGCGAATGCGAGGACCCAGTGAATGTTGTCTGGAGTCCCCCGCCCGAAACGACTGTTTCAGTCGGGCGGGCGCCTGCGCGGGAACGACAGCGAAGAGTGGGATTAGGTGGTTAATAAATGATTTTGCAATTGGCGTACTTTGTTCTTGAGTGAAAGGTCTATCATTTCGTCATTCGCTTCTATCTTGACACCACCGATAAGAGTAAGGTCTTCGTGCGCGTGGAGGGTGATGTCTGACGCTTCGTAACGATTTTTTAGGATTTTTTTAATCTCATCTAGAGTTTTCTTCGGGAGCGGTCTTTTGCTTGTCACCGTAGCGCTGACCACTCCGAGGTCCTTATCCCGAATTTTCTCTAGATGTTCCAGAATTTCGGTTGCCTTAGAGAGAAGCTTATTCTTAGTCAAAAATTCAACGGCGTTTGTAATGGTACGCTCTACCTCCGGCCCACTTTTATTCTTTGTGGATTCATAGAAAGCCCTCGCGACGTCTTTAGTGGAAATTTTGGCCATAGTCGTATTCATCGTCTATCGTATCCTTCCCAGCTCGTTCGCCGACTTCTCGTCAGAAGATTCACCCGCCTTGTCGTCCAACACCTTCTTTGTGGCCGCGACAATAAGCGCGACCACTTCCCTCTTGGCATCTTCAACCATTCTCGCTTTCTCCGCCTCAAGAGTCTTCTTACCGCTCTCAATCATCGTCTTTACCTCGCCCTTTGCCGATTCAAGCATCTCGGTGCGTTTCTCTTCCGCCTCCTTTTTGCCGGACTGGAAAATAGCGTTTGCTTCCGCTCTGGCCTTCGCTAAAGCACTCTCGTACTCGGCCTTTGTCGTTTCAAGAAGCTCGGCATTCGCCTTGGCATCAGAAATACCCTTACCGATTTTCTCTGAGCGCTCCGCCATCAGCTTATTCAGAGGTTTAAGCGCGAATAAATAGAGCACGGCAAGGACGATAGCGAAGTTCACCGCTTGGGCAACGATAATCTGCCAGTCTATGTGGAATGTAGAAATTATGGAAGCCATAATTTAGATTTAAGATTTACGTTAAGAGATTTAAGTAATACGCGGAAGAAAAGAAACTGTCCCAGCGAACAGTAGAAAAGATTTAAGGCGTAAGCTCTAGAATAAAGTAATTTCAGAATCTTTGCTTTACTTACATCTTAAATCTTTCAACTGCCAACTGTTTAGAGCGAAAAGGCGATGACAAGCGCGTAAATGGCGATAGCTTCAGCGAACGCTGAGGCGATAAGCATCGGGACCAACACCTTTCCGGCTGCTTCCGGATTACGGCCGATGGCTTCCATAGCCTTTGCACCGATAAGACCGATGCCAATACCGGGACCCAAGGCGCCCAATCCGATAGCGATTGCTTTGGCGAGAGGTACAATTTCCATATATTGTTTCTGTTAATTGATAATTATTTGACCTTTACATTCTGGCATCTATCTTAAATACCAAAAGGCAACGTTCAAATACTATGCGTGTGCCGTATGCTGCTCCGCTCCCTCTTCGGAATGCTCATCATGGTCTTGCGCCGCAATAGTGAAGTACACCAACACCAAAATGGAGAAGATGAGCGCTTGAATCAACCCGACAAAGATTTCAAGGAAGAGGAACGGGATAGGAAGTAGAAACGGCAGAATCTTGCTCATAGCCATAAGAAGCACTTCCCCGGCGAAAACGTTTCCGAACAACCGAAATGA
>Ga0154956_108_pt1 | contig 11457 bp, 10 predicted proteins | sample RifCSPhighO2_01_FD_105924 | JGI IMG/M metagenome (GOLD analysis project Ga0154956, IMG submission 105924) | Parcubacteria group bacterium RIFCSPHIGHO2_01_FULL_47_10b | reverse complement strand
AAGGGGTGATTTCGCAATGCTCGCACTTGAACACCTTAAGTTGCAGTCTATTGATTGTGTCGATCCAGATGCCTATATGACAGTTTCGTATGCCCATGACCCACGGATCCGATTGACTATCGGGAAGTATGCTGATTTGAAAACAAATAGACTCTACGACCTCGTTTACTCATGCCATTCGCTCGAGCATTACCGCGACCCAGCTAAGAAATTGGCTTTTCTTGTCGAACATATTAAGCCAAATCGCTACTTATTGCTCGATGTTCCGAATATTGAGACCATTACAGACGGTCATAATGTAGACGAATTTTTTTATGATTATCACAGATATTATTTTAATAGGGAGATTTTAATCAATTATGTATCGCATCTGGGTATGGAGCTTGTTTCCCAAAATAATTCTATTTATTCGATCATGCTCTTGGTGAAAAAAACAGGTGTACAAACGACCACGGTTTCAACGGAACGCTATGCGGAATACAATGAAAAAGTCATCAGCGAGTATCAGAATAATCTCACGTACAATCGTTCTAAGCTTCCTGTAATTGCTGAAGCTATGCGCCATCTAGCCAAGGGCAACAGAAGTGCTCTATTCGGCTGTGGTCGAGTACTTGATGCTATGATTACGTATGGAGGGCTCGATCTTGATCATTTTCAGTTTCTCGTCGATAATTTTCTCAAACGAACGACTGATTCTCTTTATCGAAAAAAACTATACGATGCTTCAGTCCTCGATAAGGCGGGCGTCGATACGATATTCCTACTCACTCGCTCATCTACTGGTGAACTCAAGGATGCCCTTCGCAAACAATATCCGCACGTAACGCTTGTGCATTGGTCTGATTTATGTGATTCAGCCGTATGAAAAAAACGATCCTCATCACTGGCAGCGCAGGCTTTATTGGGAGAAATCTTTCAGAAAGTCTTGCACCTGAATATGATCTTTTACTACCAACAAGTCATGAACTAAACCTGCTTAACAGCGAGCAGGTTAAACAATTTCTTACATCGCATAAGTTTGCCACAGTGATACACTGCGCGACCCATGACGCAAGTCGAAACTCAAAGAAAGACCAGCGGGAGATTCTATCAAATAATCTTCGAATGTTTTTCAACCTTGCTCGCTGCAATACGTCATATGGACGTATGTTTTATTTCGGATCTGGCGCAGAATACGACAAAGCCCATTATGTGCCACGGATGGCGGAATCGTATTTCGATACCTTTGTTCCAGAAGACGACTACGGATTTTCGAAGTATATCATGGCTAAACACATTGAATCCACGCTGAACATTTATGATCTTCGAATTTTTGGCTGTTTCGGGAAGTATGAGGATTGGGAAATCCGTTTTATTTCAAATGCAATATGCAAAACCATGCTAGATTTAGATATCACGCTTCGTCAAAATATGTATTTTGATTATCTCTACATTGACGACTTAGTGGCAATCGTACGGCGGTTAGTGGAGCAAAAAATCCTGCAATACAAACATTATAATGTTTGCTCGGGTAACCCAGTAGCACTATTATCGTTAGCAAAAAAAATCCTAAAGCGTTCAGGGGAAAATCTCGCGATTAAAATTGGAGCCCCTGGTTTAAAACCTGAATACACAGGAGATAATACCCGCCTTTTGAGCGAAATAGGTGGTTTTCAGTTCACGCAAATTGATAAGTCCATCGACCAGCTGTATGATTGGTATGAAGGACACCGATCGCGCATCGACAAGAAATTGTTGCTTACTGATAAATAACAATGCCTAAAAACAAAAAACTGATCTCGATTGTAATCCCCTGCTTCAACGAAGAGGAAAATATTGAACGTACCTATGGGGCAGTCAAAAAAGTCGTTGATTCATTGGGCACTTATGATTTTGAGATTATTTTCGTCGATAATGGGAGCGAAGATGCATCTGCAAAGGTGATGGAAAAAATTGCTCGTCGAGATCCAACAGTGCGAGCAGTCCTCCTTACACGAAACTTCGGACCAGAATCGTCTGGTCTGGCAGGATTAGAATACGCAACTGGAGATGCGGCAATTCTTATGGCTGCCGATATGCAAGACCCACCAGAACTTATTCCCGATTATCTACATAAATGGGAGGAAGGTTATGACCTTGTGCTCGGCCAAATTATTTCAACGAACGACAATCGATTACTACTCGGTTTACGAAGGCAATTCTACAAAATATTACACAGAATCGCGTACATAGATATTCCCATAAATGTTTCCGGGTTTGGACTGATAGACAAAAAGGTGCTACAAGTAATTCTTGCCATGCCCGAGCGAAGTCGATTTTATCGGGGTTTACTTGCGTGGACTGGCTTCAAGCGAGCACTGATTCCGTATAAGCGAGGAGAGAGAAAATACGGAAGATCCTCCTATAGAAGCATCTTCTCCTATATTCGACATGCAGAAAAAGGATTGTTTGCCTTTTCAACCTTACCATTAGACATTATTACGTATGTCGGCTTATTCCTCGTTCTTTTCGCAATACTCATAACACTGGCGTTCGTCATAATTTTTTATACTCATGGTAATCCAATCACTGGTTCTGCAACATTATTCCTCGGCATGATGTTTTTCGGCGGCATCCAGATACTTGCCATGAGCATAGTGGGAAAATACGTTGCCATTATCTTTGAAGAGACAAAGAATAGACCTCATTTTCTTGTTAAAAAGGTCATCAATGAGCGCCATTAAACAGGAGTGTACAACCTATTCGCATGCGCAGCTTTTCAAGTTTGCTTGTGTTGGAATACTCAATACAGCAGTTGGATATGGCGCATTTGCGCTACTCATCTTTCTTGACCTCCATTACATAGCTGCTGCAACACTATCTCACATTATTGGTATGGCACATAGCTATGTATGGAATAAATATTTTACATTCCGAGCGGCACATAAAAATAGTCAGGAACTTAATAAATTTATAGCGGTGTATGCTGGGGTATATGTTCTCAATATGAGTTTGTTGTGGTTTTTTGTAGATTTTCTGGGATATCCGCCTTTAATAATACAGGCATTCGTGGTAATCGCGGTTGCGTTCATTTCATTCGTGGGACAAAAATATTGGGTATTTTCTAATCATATCCATGAAAAAGATAACCAGACATCACTATGAAAACATTGTATAAAGTGACATACGCGCAGGCAGTCCATGACGACGAAGAAAAACAAGCTGTCATCGACGTCCTTGATAGCCATGAAACAATCCTTGGTCATCGAACAAAAAAATTTGAGGATCAGGTGGCGAAGCTGTTTGGCAAACGCTATGGAATTATGGTTAACTCTGGCAGTTCAGCAAATTTTCTTGCTGTTCATATCTTGTCCCTTCCTGCGGGAAGCGAGGTGATAACACCTATTTTAACATTTGCAACGACTGTTGCGCCGCTTGTCCAACATAATTTAATACCCGTGTTTGTGGATGCCGAACTTGGAACCTACCAAATCAACATTGACCAGATCGAGCGATCTATCACAAAAAAAACCAGGCTTCTCATGATTCCTTCGCTCCTTGGGAATATTCCAGATCTACAAAAATTACGCGCCATGGCTGATAGATACAACCTTATATATATTGAAGATTCATGCGATACGATTGGAGCGACATTTAATTCAACGCCAACGGGACATTATTCAGATGTTTCAACCTCAAGTTTTTACGGTTCGCATATAATTACTGCTGGGGGTGGTGGGGGCATTTTGTGTGTCAATGACCCACATCACGATAGGCAAGCAAGAATTTTGCGTGGCTGGGGGAGAAGTTCTGCAGTAACCGAATCAGATAGTATCGACGATCGTTTTGACGATACAGCTCTTGGAATCCCCTATGACAACAAGTATATTTTTGAGGCCATCGGGTACAACTTTCTTCCCATGGAACTTGGATCTGCATTTGGACTTGTCCAATTGAAAAAATTACCGGCCTTTGCCAAGCGACGACAACATGTGTTCTCCCAACTTATAAAATTCTTTAAATCGTACGAGGAATTATTTGTACTTCCTTGGACGCTCCCAGAAGTTTCAACGGCTTGGCTCGCATTCCCGATAACAATAAAAAAAGGGGCGCCATTTACGCGACTTGAGTTCGCAAAGTATCTGGAGCAAAATGCGATCCAAACTCGACCGTTATTCTCTGGTAATATTCTGCGCCATCCAGGGTTCAAATCCATTCCTATGCGCAAAGACCCAGCGGGATACCCAGTTACTGATCATATCATGGAGCATTCCATTCTTCTCGCAGCACATCATGGTTTAAGCGATGAACAACTCGATTACATGAAAGAGGTTATCAAGAAATTTATTAAGAAAAACGTGTAATGTTTGCAAAGGCTGTAGCATTTAAAAATGGAATACCTTTATTTGCTGCACTGTTCCTTGTAGTCGTTTTTGTGATTTTCGTTGTTCCGCTGACAAAACATAGAATCATTGGAACTGGCGATATAATTGCACACCTGACGACTCGAGCGTTTTTTTCCGAACAAATTAGATCTGGTGTGTTACCACTATGGAATCCGTATATCGCCGGTGGTACCGCATATTTTGCAGACAGCGGCAGTGAATTTTTCTATCCGCCACAACTAATTCTGGGATTCTTACACGATCAATTACTTGCGATCAACCTTAATATTATCCTGCACATCTGGCTTGCGGGCGTGCTCATGTTTTGGTTTATGAGACGACGTGCATTTTCTCTATTTGGTTCATTGTGCGCTGCTATAATATATGCATTCTCGAATGTAATCGCGGCCAGGGTCTTCATCGGCCACATCAACTACATTCAAACATATGCCCTCGTACCAGCACTTTTCATCGTAGGAGAATACTTTTTAAACGCTACAACTCCTTTCAAACAACTTCGGTATGGGATGTACTTCAGTCTTGTTTTAGCTGCTCTTTTTTTTATAGGAGTTATTCAGCTACTCTTTTATGGACTTTTGCTTTGGTTCGGGTATATGGTCGTCCGTCTCTATCAACAGAAAGAACTGTTGCATATTAGACGATGGGGAATTTTGCTTTGTTCTGGTATTGTTGCACTCCTTCTCGTAACTCCCCAAATGACACCAACGCAGCTTACACTTAACGAATCCATTCGAAGTGGACCGTTAAGTCCGGAGTTTTTGCTCCAGGGATCAGCGTCAATCCAAAATTGGAAACGACTTATAGTTCCAAATATTTATGGAAGCGTACTCGATCAGTCGTTTGACGAGCACGCGAGCGGTGGAGCAAGTTATCCTGAATCGGCCCTCTACTTTGGCTTACTTCCTCTTTTTTTACTGCTTTTTGCATGGGCTAACAAACCTAGACGAGCAACGACTATCTTCCTTTGGATTAGTGCTGTGATTATTTTATGGCTTTCTCTGGGTAAATATGGTGGATTATATAAACTTTTAATAGAGTTTCCAATTATTAATAGACTACGAATCCCAACGCGGGTGCTCATGTTTATTCCTCTAATTGGAGCGTTTGGTGCAGCAATTGGCCTTGAAGCCCTTCTAAATAAGGCGTTTTTTAAAAAAATCCCGAACCGAATAGCTCCATTCGCGATTCTAATACTCCTTGTCTTTGACTTAGGGGTCGTGAATTACCCCCTACTAACATTTTATGAACCGAAATTAGGTAAACTAGTCAAGTCAAATGACCTTATTACATTATTACATGATGAACTTAAAAACGAACGATTTCGAGTCATTAATCTTAAATGGCAAGCCCCTGTTTTTCATATCGAAGACCTGAATGGAGAAGCTGGGTTCCTCAACAAGCACCTCGTCGAATACGTCAACTATCTCAACGGGATTCCCATAGAGGAATACGAGTTTCGTGGCGGAGTTGGGGCTGCTGGGCTTGTGGTAAAAGGTAATTTTGACAGCACGTTGGTCGATTTATACAACGTTAAGTACATCGTGATAAAAGATGGGGACGATGCGCTTGTTACTGAAAATGAAGGATATTATCCGCGCGTATTGGTTGCGGACAATTACACGGTTATTTCTGACAAACGGCAGGCATTAGACTATCTGGCTAGTGATGGGTTTGATGCGTATGCGCAGGTGGTGCTTGCACAAGAGCCGTTCGGAACTTCAACGAACTCAGGTGCCACGCAGCCGAAAGTCGCTCAACCTCAAAAAAGCGCCACCATCAGCGCCTATTCGCCCAACACTATCACCATTCACGCCACCAGTACCGAACCAGCATGGCTCGTACTCAACGACCTCTACTACCCTGAGTGGAAGGCGCGGATTAATGGCGCGGAAACGCCTGTGTATCGCGCTAATTATATTGCTCGGGCGATAGCGCTACCATCTGGCGCGCATACAATCGAATTTTTCTATGATTCGTCCACAATAAAGCGAGGCATGTATATTTCCGGCGCCACGCTCATATTGCTTCTTGGCTTTATTGCGCTAAGCTATACAAAAGAACGCCATGAAAAAAACTAAAGAAAAAATCCTCATCATTGGAGGCGCTGGCTACGTTGGCCTTGCTACGACCGTTGCGTTTGGCCTTAAAGGCGTTGATGTCATCAGTGTCGACATAGACGCGGCTCGAGTTGCAAAACTCAATGCCGGCATTCCGCCGTTTTACGAAGCGGGGATGGAAAAGGCGCTCAAACAAGTGCTTGCGTCAGGCAATGTTCGATTTCAAACATCATTCGACGCAGACGATTGCGCTGATCGCATCATCTTTGTCACCGTCGCAACGCCAACATTTAGCGATGGGTCAAGCGACTTTAAACAAATCGCTCAAGTATTTTTACGCCTCAAAGACCATATTCGAAAGGGCCATATTATCGTGATAAAAAGCACTGTGCCAGTGGGGGGGCTCGCGATTATTCAGGAGCTCATGCTTCCACGTGTGCTCGGCAGCGATTACCATATGGCGTACAATCCCGAATTCTTACGTGAGGGGTCGGCATTAACCGATTTCATGCAGCCAGACAGAATTGTCATTGGCGGCGATGCTCACGCCGTGCAACGAGTTGCATCGCTGTATAAACCATGGACTGATACGAATGTGCCACTCGTTGAAACTGATTTCGCCTCTGCGCAACTCATAAAATACGCCGCCAATGCCTATCTGGCCACACGTGTTTCATTTATTAACGAAATAGCTGCACTCGCCGAAAAGTTTGATGCCTCTATTCGCGACACTATTCGCGGTATTTCGCTTGACGCCCGGATTGGAAGCCATTATCTATCTCCCGGCCTTGGTTTCGGCGGCCCATGCCTTGAAAAAGACCTCCATGCCCTGATTCAAAGCGCCGGCGAGCACGGCTATCGCGCGTCAGTATTACACGCAGTACTCGAACGAAACGCCGAACAAATTACCATCGCAATCCGAAAGCTGCGCGCGCTACTCAAGCCCTCGCTCGTTGGCAAACATGTCGCGGTGTGGGGTCTTGCATTTAAAAAAAATTCCAGCGATATTCGCGCTTCGTTGCCACTCCGTCTTGTCGAACGCCTTGCAGAGGAAGAAGTGCAGGTGCATGGTTTTGACCCTATGGCCATGGAAGAGGTACGCGAGCGCACATTCCCGCTGACCCTTCACCGATCCGCACTCGAAGCCGCGCGCGATGCCGACGCACTGTTAGTCCTCGTCAATTGGGATGAGTTCGCTGCTCCGACTATCAGCCCGCAGAAACTCAAAAAAGTAATGAAAAATCCTGTTATAATTGACATGGTAAATAGCCTTGATGGTAAAGAGTTCAAAAAAGCTGGGTTCACATATTATGGGTTCGGCCAGCGCTGATTCTACATCCGGAATGAAATCCACGATGAGGCCCGACAAAAAACGCGTCCTTATGAGTGGGGCTGCAGGCTTCATCGGTTCTCATCTGTGCCGATTGTTGCTCGAGCAGGGTTTTTCTGTTGATGCGTATGATAATTTGCGCACAGGGTCGAAGGCGAACCTCGTTGGTCTGCTCGACAATCCTGCATTCCGATCCGCGTTTCGCTTCCACCAGCACGACGTTACGCAGCCAATCAACACCGACTCGCACGTTGACATCGTGATGCACCTCGCCGCACTCGCCTCGCCGACGTACTATTTCAAATACCCGCTCGAAAGTCTTCGCGTCGGCTCCGAGGGAACCTACCAGTTACTTGAGCTCGCTCGCGCCAATAAAGCAAAATTCTTGTTCACATCCACATCGGAAGTGTACGGCGATCCTCTCGAGCACCCACAAAAAGAAACCTACCGGGGTTCCGTCAACCCTATCGGTCTGCGAAGTGTATACGACGAATCGAAACGTTTCAGCGAAAGCATGGTAATAACGTACCATCGTGAGTATGGCATGGATACAAAAATCGTCCGCATTTTTAATACCTATGGCCCGCACATGGCAGCAGACGATGGCCGCGCCATACCATCGTTTATTTCCGCGGCGCTGCGCAATAAGCCACTTATAATTTTCGGCGACGGTACCTACACCCGCTCCCTATGTTATATCGACGACCTCATTGATGGCCTTGTTCGTATGGTACAATCAACAGAACATGGACCGATCAATCTTGGAAATCCCGAAGAAGTGACTATGAACGATCTTGCGCACACAATCATTGCGCTTACCGGTTCAACGAGTACCATTCTCCATAAACCGGCTCGGGAAGACGACCCCACGCGCCGAAAACCAGATATCACGCTTGCGAAACAGAAACTCGCATGGCAGCCACAAACATCACTTGGACAGGGTCTCACAAAAACGATCGACTATTTTAGGCAACGCTAAATAACACCGGCCACTCAAATGAACCAGAGCGACGCAAAAAAAATTACGACATTCTACAGCGATTTACTCAAAAAACACGGCGACCATTTTAAGGCCGGCGATTATGGGTCTGTGGCGTCTCAATTAAACCGATTTAATGTATTGCTTGCTTTTGGAAAATTCGAAGGAAAGTCGGTGCTCGATGTGGGCTGCGGAAAAGGCGATTTCTATGGATTTCTAAAAAAACAGGGCTTGCACGTCGACTACACAGGCATTGAAATTGCGCCTGACGTTGCGGCGCTCGCTCAGAAAAAATACCCCGATGCGCATATTATCATTGACAACTTTGAAACACATGCATTTGACCGACAATACGACATCGTAATCACCAGCGGCACCTTCGACTTTAAAGTCAGTGATCACGCGACGTACTTGCAAAAAAGCATTACCAAAATGTACGAACTCGCAATTCAGGGAGTCACGTTCAACCTTACCAGTATCTACCTAGACAAAGGGTATGAAAACGACTACACCTATTATGCGCAACCCGAAGAAATATTCCGCTACTGCAAAAAATTATGCCGCTTTGTGACGTTGCGACACGACTACGCCCCGAATGATTTCACTATGTATATGTATAAGACGCCGGAGTTTCGATATTAATTCGATATTAAGCGGTCCAACGTCATGTCATATAGATGAAACAGATTCCTCACTCACAACCTTCGATCGGCACACCGGAATGGAAGATACTACGAGACCCGATTGAACGTCGGTATATTGCAGCGGGTTCGCTGACTGAAACATTTGAACGTCTTTTGGCTGAGCATATCGGTGTCAAGCATATATTCGTTGTTGACTCCGGTACAAGCGCGCTTCACCTTGCTTTACTAGCCCTTGGCGTCAAGCAAGGCGACGAAGTCATTATCCCCAGCTATATCTGCTCCTCGGTCCTTGATGCAGTCAACTATACGGGTGCGCAAGCCGTAATCGCCGATATTAATGAAACGTCGTATAATATGACCGTCGCCACTATACAACCCTGTGTATCGAAAAAAACAAAAGCAATCATTGTCCCTCACCTGTTCGGACTAGCGGCGCCTATCGATAAAATCAAAGCTGCATTTCCAAAGATTTCAATAATCGAGGACTGCGCCCAGGCGATCGGCGGAGCGCTTCATGCTCATAGTAATAAAAAGCTTGGTTCTATGGGCGACATAAGTATATTTTCATTCTATGCAACCAAGGTAATTACAACCGGAAAAGGTGGCGCTGTTGCGACAAACAATAACACATACGCCAAAACCATCAGAGACTTGCGATCCAATGATCTAATTTCAAAGTACCGCGTTCGATACAATTACTCATTTACGGATTTGCAGGCAGCGATGGGTTTACAACAGCTCAAAAAACTTCCACAGTTCCTAAAGAAGCGTCGTGCATTGGCGCAGATGTATCTCCATGGGTTACGATCAGCAAACCTTGTCCTGCCTCCGCAAGACGGACATATCTATTACCGCTTCGTCGTCCAATTCCCTAAAAACGTAAGCGTGGAGAAAATAACGGCAATTGCCACACACATGAAGCAAAGCGGTATTGAAGTTAGCCAGACTCCTGTCTGGAAGCCAATCCACCAGCTTTTACGACTACCAAAGAGACAATACCCACATACTGAAACTATCTATGACCACGTATTATCGCTACCGATTTACCCTTCTCTGTCAAAAAATGATATACGGCACATTATACAAATATTTCTAACTATTTATCCAACACGAACATGAACATTATTGCTATCGGAGCCCATGCAGACGATATTGAGCTAGCAGCCGGGGGATTGCTGGCAGACGCAACCCAAGCCAAACACAAAGTGAAAATGGTCATAGTCAGTAACTCCGCCTATACCTCGTTCGACGGCTCGGTACAGCGTACCAAGGAGCAAGCGTCAAAAGAGGCACGCACAGCAGCGAAAAAACTAGGTGTTACCGATGTTAATATCCTCGATTTCCCTACCAAGAACATCCCCTATAACTCAACATCTGTTGAGACAATCGACTCCATTGTGTCACAGTTTGAAGCCGATGTAGTTCTTACCCACTGGCCACACGACACGCACCAAGATCACCGGCGCGTCTCACTGGCAACAATTTCTGCGTGCCGTTATCTCAATAACATTTTATTCTACGAGCCGATAAAACCATCGGGCCGTTCGTACCAAGGATTCCACGCCCAGGCCTACCACCCGGTTAGTGAACCAACCATGCAGAAAAAAATCGCGTCGCTCAAAGCGCACGCGAGCCAGTATAAAAAATACGGAGAAGCAGAGTGGATTGATGCCATTGTTGCGCGTAATCGACTCCATGGCTTTGAACTTGGGACAAGTAAGTACGCGGAGGCATTCGAGATTATGCGATGGACGCTGGATTTTCGGAAGGCGTTACTGTGATACCAAAAAACCTTTCACCCACATAAGAAACTTCGGATATAACACCTCTCCGCGCTGAATGAATTTTTCGATACGAGACCAGCGAATGTCCAAGTATTCATGCGCCACTATATTGCGAAGCTCGGCGAACCTCCCGAATTCGTCAACCAATTCTTTTTCTCCATAGCCAGCCACAAACGTGGATAAAATTTCTTTATAGGTTTGAGGAATTTGACGCTTTTCCGAAGCAAGAACAACTTTGGCTATATCCAGTGAAGCCATAACAATATTTTCAACCCACCGCTCAAGGTTGCGCTGCTTGT
>Ga0154956_131_pt4 | contig 11695 bp, 8 predicted proteins | sample RifCSPhighO2_01_FD_105924 | JGI IMG/M metagenome (GOLD analysis project Ga0154956, IMG submission 105924) | Parcubacteria group bacterium RIFCSPHIGHO2_01_FULL_47_10b | reverse complement strand
ATCATCTTTTCCTCGTCAGTGAGGTTGAATGTCTGCTGCACAATGTCGATGGTGGCAGGGGATTGTTTAAACAATAGTTGCAGCGAGGAGTTGGTGATGATCGGCTCGCCGTAGCGGCTGCGCAGGAAGTCAGCAACGTCTTGGGTGATGGTCGTGAGTCCAAGATAGTATTTTCGAGCGCGCTTTGCAATGCTGAATAAGAACGATGCCGATTCTTCGTGCTGTAACAGCCACCAGGCCTCATCCACGAACAAAATGCGTTTTTTGAGCTTGTAGCGAATACGTTTCCAAATGTAGTTGAGGATAATAAACATGGCGATCGGGCGCAGGTCCTCTTCCATGTCGCGGATGTTGAATACCACGAGCTCTTTATCAATTTCGATGTTGGATTGATGGTTGAAGAATCCTTCGAACCTGCCGGTGGTATATTTTTCGAGCTTAATGGCAAGCGATTTGCCGCCCTCAAGGTCTTGGAGAATATCTTGTAGGTCCTTTAATATTGGCGGCGTTTTTTCGTGGAAGTTTGGAGTTTCTGGCGTAATGTCGCGACTGGCATATGCTTCGCGGATCGCTTTATCTATAATGGCATCTTCTTCGGCCGAAAGGCCGCCTAACATAATGCGCGTGATATTTACTAAATCCACTACCGCCTCCCGTAGTACGTTACGCGGGTCCTCGCCTTCGCGAACTGGAGGCAAGTCGAAAGGATTAATATGGTGTTCACTGGATAGCGAGATTTTGAGGAATGAACCGCCAACGGTTTGAGCCAGATATTGGTATTCATTTTCCGGGTCGATGATGATAATGTCGGCGCCTTGCATCATGTAACGTAAGATTTCCAACTTTATCGTGTATGAGTTGTGCACGAACATGCCGCCATGGCCAGCCAAAAATACCTCGTTATCCACCGTTAAGTCATACACATATTTGTCGCGTTTATTGGCGATTTTTTGGATTTTGGCGATAGGATCCCAGAATAAATCAGCGTTTACGAAGCGTTTCAGTGAGGCGAGCGCTTGTTTGGTTCTCGCAATGGCAGGCGCTTGTTGATCGTAGATGCGCTGGCAGCGCGCAATATCAGTTTTGAGCGTGGCGTAACGTACTGCGCCGCTGGGATTATCGATGATGTACGCTTTCGTTGTTGTGCTAAACGTCGTGAGGCGCGTGCCAGTGTTTCTAATGCGTGCTTCAAGATCGTATTTGATATTAGCGAGACTATACGAGCCAATGCCGACTATGCGAGCTGCAGCAAACACATTATGTGCATGTGATTGCACCTCTTGGTTTTTCATTAGTCGCCATGTTTGTCCCATCTGCTGCCAGAGGGCGCGGTTTAGCTCTTTGTGCTCCGCTCCCACCGCTATTATCTCGCGAAGTTCTGGTAGCGAACGTATATATGCGGTGCGTCGCTCTTCGGCCTCATAACAGCGGATCTGAAATTCAACCTCATGGATAATTTTGCTCAATATTTCCCGCGATGGCTTGAATCTGGCTCGAAGGAGAGGGCATAATAGCGCGTTGTTTATTCCATATAAAGCAAAGCCAAAATTGTCGTAAATGGCTTGAAGATACGGCTTCATTTCGGGAATAACATCAACATTGGTATTGGGTGCTACTTGTTTCGCGAGCAACTCCCCCAACTTGTCATTCTTTGTTTTTGTAAGGAATCCAATAAGATACTGGAATCGTTCTAACTGCTCACGTCCCGAGATCGCAATTCGCCAGTAGGTCTTTTTACGCTTCCAATCAGAATTGGTGGGCATTTTCTTTATTTTTTTGATTCGGGCGACTATACCGAAACGATAGAGTAAATATGAAAGTCCCGACGCCAAATCTTTTGATTTCGTCGTTGCGCTAACGCTACACTTTTCAACGCCGCCATCCCCCTCATAATATGCAGAAAGATAGGCCGCAATTGCTTGGTTATCAAGGTCTACGAGATAGGAGGGAATATGCTTTGTGCCGGATGTGCCAGTTAGACCAAGGCGGCGCGCCCGAGCGACAAGCCCTCTATCTTTAATATATATGCCATGCACTTTTACGAAGTTTGTCCCGGGTTCGTCTTTCAAAGACCAAGAATATTTTGTAATGTTTAGTGTTTTTAGGCATTCATTGATGATTAATAAAACTTTTGGATCTGTATTACTAATATATATTGCTCGCAAAGTCACATTTCCTTCTGATGTGATAAGGCCGGCAAGCGTTTCAAACGCGTATTCCTTCACCACTGCATTTTGTCCGACAAACGGGGATATTTTTTGTGTACGGATGACTCGAGGCAACGGAATAAATGCACCTTCGCGCACTTCGGACATCTTTGCGTCTTGCACTATTCCGTCCTTTAATATGACCATATTATGGTCGCCAGTAGTGGTGATTTCGCGACCGCTTTGGGTTTGTAACTTGTAAAAAGTATCAGGGGCTTTTTTACGCATTGCAACAGTAACGCGCGACCACGAACCCCTCATGGACTTGTCAAATGCATATATCTCAAGACCGGGAGGGAATAATATACCCTCGATTTCTCGATCAATGGGGATAGTGCCATGTTGTTTTGCATACGATTCAACGAGTCTACCAATCTGGGTGAGTTGCATTTTTTCATTTACTCGGCATAGGACACGCTCGGACCCCCTTATTGTCTTCCCCGAGCCGCTCTTTCCGAATACTACCTCATTGGCGTTCTCTAGCGAAAATCTGTCAAATAATATGAGCGAGTTGTTATGCCTATTTACTCCATAGAGAATCCCTTTGTTCGAGCTCAAGTCAGCAGACACAAACGGGAACGATGTTGAAATTGGCCCGGTGTTCATTTGCGAGTTGATGAGCAGTCGATCCTCGGAAATAGGCAATGTCGTATTAAACCCTTCTTGTTGCTGGAATGTCGCCAGGCGCGACTCAATGAGCCGGTTTTCCAAAATTGACTCGATTTCTTTTTCGAGCGTCTCGACTTCCTCTTCGGAGTTACCGTAGACAGTCATATAAATGCCGAGGCGGAAGAATCGTTCGCGGCCTTGTTGGAGGGAGTCGCGCAACCGTTCTATGTCTTGGAGTGCGGTATCAAGAACAGGGGATCGCACGAGTCCTTTTTCTTCCCGCTGGCTTACCTGGGCTTGAATTTTAGCGAGCTGGCTGGTCATGCCTTTGAGCACCGCGGTTGTGTCTGCGGGATGTATGAAAATTGAAATATCATGCATGCGGTTCAGGTTGATGATTGGCGCAAGCCAGGCAGTTCGCACAAAACGCGGGAAGTTTGCCACGAACATGGTGCGGCAGAAGCGCTTGCCGATTTGCAGGGAGTTCGGGGTTACGAGCACCGCAGATGGCGCAATAAATTGTTGGAAAGCTTTTACACCCTGGGCGCGAAGATCCGCAGCTGACAGTGTGTCAACCGTTGAAACGCCCGACTTCTTGCCTTTGCCGCCGAACTTGAACGAAAACAACCCCCCTTTTTTCTTTGCGGGTTTTTGTGGCGCTGCCGCTGGCGGGGCGCTTTGCGCGGGCTGTGGTGGAGTCGCAGCTACCGGTTGGGTTGTGGCCTGCGCCCCTGTTAAGGGCGCTTGCGGTGCAACTGGTGGTTTGTTTTTCGAAAATAGTCCCATAGTGTTGTTATTGCTATTGTTGCTGGTGCGACGCTTGTGCGGCCTGCATGCCCGGGTCATTTGTCTCTAGTGGCGCCTCGTCACCCATATCTTGAAAATCGCCCTGGCCGATTGACTGCGCCAATTCCATGACGTTCTGCTTCTTTTGCCGCATCTTATCTGCCGGATTGTATAAGTTGTAAAATAATTCGATGAGCTCGGTGGTATTCAGCGGTTCTGCTCGAATTTCCATTGCCTCAAGACCGATTTGTACGTGTTTTACTCGCTGCCACAATTGGCTTTTCAATTCTTCGAATTGCGATTGCGTGTAGTGAAGGCCACCGGACAGAGATCCGAACAACCCTTTTGCGCTTTCTGATGGGGAAAAGGGGATAACAATGTAGAAATACTTGGAGATGATATTGGATAATTGAATCAAGCTCTGGACGAAGTCGATATATTCGCGCGTCTGGAGCTTCAGCAGTTCATTCTCTTGATTTTGCGCGCGCTCTTCGAGCGATAATAGATAGTCGTCGAGGTTTAACTGCCGAGAGTTGACCACAATTTGGAGCGGGAAGTCGAGCGAGTTGAGAAAGCTTTGATAGCGAAACACCAATGATTCCTGCTCGATTGCTGATTTGAGGGCGAAGTTGACCGATGATGTCATAAGCACAGCGCGCAACCCGCCATTTTTCAAAATGACAACGCCGTTGCGAATCTCTGCAACTTCGAGGAATCGTGATGATGGGGGGGCGTTTCGGATATTGATGGCCATGCTATGTGTCGATATTGAGCATCTCGCTAATTTCTTGAACGCGCTCCGTTGTAGCAATGCGCGGCTGTTGTTGGTTTTGCGTTTCAGGAGTCTCGACAATTTTGATGTGAATGTTGGGGATGATTTGTTCCGGAGCAGTTCCGGCGTCAGTAATATCAGCATCCAGCTCTTTTTTCCAGACATATGTTTGTGAGTTGCCCATGTAGTGGAAGATGGAGCTCGTGAATGCAGTCATTGGCCTCCCGTTGACTTTGTAAAATGAAAAGAATACGGCAACGAGGAATACCGGCGTTGCCAATGCAATCCAAAAAATAAATTTCAAAAACATGAACATGATGAATAGGAAGCCGCAGACCGCCAAAAACAGTACCACCTGTGCAAACGACAGCGGACCGAGGATTCGGTCTTTTGCCTGCATAAATTGTGGGACTTCGTATTGCTCCATGTTTTATTGTATGGTTGGACCTTATTTTACCACAGAATCGTTTGTTGCCCTAGCGGGTTGTGGGGGTGGCGCCTGTTGTTGCGATTGCTGCTCTTCGAGCTGTTTGTATTCCGCAACCACCTGTTCGAATGTTTTATCGCCCGCGTACAAATCACGGATAAATCCTTTGTATTTAGCGAAGACGAACTCATTGAGCTTGGAGGCAATGGCTTGGGCGACCGCGCGGTCTACCTGAAGACTTTTTTCAATGGCTGGAACTATATTTTGCATTGGGAGCTGGCCGAAAAAAATTTTGGTTACGATCCGTTCGAGCAAAATAAATTGTGCTGGATCAAGGGAGGGAAGGCACTCTTTCAGATTGTAGGAATGAAGGTATTCTTGGAGGCTATTAGGTAGCGAAGACTGGTCTCGATTTGATATTGTAACAACAGTGTTTCGATTTTTATTTTCCTCATAGAGGGCATCAAAAAATTTAACATATGGACCAAAGAATAACCTAATTGCTTTAGCAAGTTTTTCGGCGAGCGGAAGACTTTGGTGTAATTCTTTTTCAAATATTCTCGGAAGATCGTTGAATGCAAGCTCGCCAACATAGAGTTTCCGAACGACTCGAGAAAAAAGAACGAGTTGGTCACCAACCAAATTAAATTCTGTTTGAATCGAGTGAATTTTACTAAAACTTTCTTCAGAAAATAAGAAATTCTTAACTTCGCCAGGAAGTTGCTTCATTTTTTTTACTGTGCGTGCGGCGTCCTCATTTGCAGGGATCATACGGGATAAGTGCCACTTATTACTTGAGCGTTAGCGTTGGCGATGCGCGCAGTGACGGCTGCGATACCAAGAGGGGTGGTGATTCCAAGTTGTCCAGCAAGCGCAGTTATTGCAGCAGGATTTCCATGCAATCTCGTGATGGTATCTTTGTAATTCGTTAGCCCAGCAACGTCCTGTCCGTCGATGAACTTTTCAATTTTTTTATAGTTAATGCCATAGGCAACAACAGGATTCGTGAGAGCATCGGAGTGAAGTTTGCCTGGATCAGCTTTTTGGGTTGCAGAAAACATTTTTTGAGGATCGCCTGCATGGTAAAGGTGCGGATGTGCTGCCTCAACTGACTTTCCAACTTTCCCAGCGGCGCGCTTTGCAAAGGGCATGAATTCGGTGGCAGTAGCGGCATCAAGGTCGCCCGAATCAGCCAATGACTTCAATGAGGCAGCTCGTTTGTCATAATTTTGAGCTTTGCTTCTAAGTGTTTGGACGCGAGCATCCGCACTAAGCCGATCCATTGACTTTTCATACCTTTCAAATCCTTTTTCGAGATCACCAACACCTCTGGCCAAGCGTTCAGCAAAATACCTTCCTGGCGCTCCCATTTGTGAAAGAGCTCCTATGGCGGCATCTGCGGCCCCGGATCCAATAACAAGCCCCTTGCCTACGTCTCTTGCATAGCGACCGACTCCAAAGACCCCCTTCTTTCCATATCCTACCACTTTATTTCCTAACATTTTTGCAAACTTCTCTTGCTGTCCTGCCACAAATCCAACAACTCCCGCAGCCCCAATTACCGAGGTTTTTTTGGCGATACTGTAACCGATAGCGAGAAAAACAAAGATAGTCATATAGACGAGCAATGGCGCGAAATCACCGATGAACGCAGTTTGGTTGAATTGCGATACATCAAATCCTTGGGGCGGAGTGAATGCTGGGCTCAATGCGCTTTCAGAGTCAGCGAGCGATTTTGCTAATACTGCGGCCAGAAAAACAAAAAACATCGCAAATGATCCAACAAACGCCCACTGGATTAAGTACGTAAACCATTGTTTTAAATAGCCGCCGAAATGGCCTGGCAACATGCCGAAGAGAAAGGCCACAGGAGCAAGAATAACTAAAACCCAAATTGCGACCACGCGCATCACAAACAATACGGCAATAATAGTAAGTATCCATGTGGTGAGACCTTGGAACAAAAACTGCAGCAGGGCTGAACCGAAGCGAAGCACGCTATACTCAAGAGATCCCTCCGTCACATTTGCTGATTGAAAAAAACCACTGGCCGGCGAATATAAATCGCCAATGCGCATGTTTTGCACAAGTCCTAAGGGGGCATTTGAAAGCTGTTGGCCACTACCACCGGAGATGAAAAAGTTCATAAGCAGTTGTGACGCATCGACAATGACTCCAGAGATGACTTTTGTGAAGTTGATGAGAATAGCGAGAATAATAAGGCGGGGAACGAGCTTTTGCAGCTGCCACTTATCATCAATGTTCAGAAGCGACATGAAAGAAAATACAATCAAGAAAAAAATGACAAAGAGATTTGCCATTTGGCGAGTGATTTCCCAGCCAACGTCAACCACGCCTCCACTTGTTAGGGGTAAGCCATTAAAATCAGGAGACATCACATAGCCAAGCACCTTTGCAGACCACTCCAATCCTCCAGAAACAACTGGAATGAGGGCATACTCAAGAATAACGCTTAAAATATTTAAAACAGTTCCAGTGATTTCAGCTCCTTGGGCTCGCACCAGTTGTAAAGGCATCGCGAGCAATATCGCTGCAATAATACCAACAATCGGGAATTGTTTTCGCGAAAGCATGCGCTGCATAGTTATCTATCAGGAATAAAATACCCTTTATCCGGTTGTCTGAACCATTGTTTCACGATGGTGCTGAAGTTTTGTTGGTGGAGTTGCAAGACGTCTTTATACCACTGGTTAAAGTAGTTGCCGCGCAGCGCTGGGTCCTCATAGATGGATCGGGGTAATTCGCCAGTCAAATAGCCCGCGGGGAGTTTGATGTTGGTGTCTTCGAATGGAGCGGGGAGAGATGTGCGACCGTCTTTTACACGAATACCAATAAGGTCACCTTGTGCATCGATTGTTTGGCCATCAACAGTTTTGCCTCCGCGCGCAGGAGAGAAGCCGAAAGCATTTTCTGGCTGTTCGCGGTAGGCCTCGACTTCGTCGTTGGTTATTGTGACCTCGCCTGTTGTGGCATTAAGGATGCGTGGTGACTGAAATGCTTGCGCCGCTAAATCAAATTGCGCCTGCGTTGCTGCTTGGATTTTGTTTAACAGAATAACGGTAGGGGAAATAATGTCCTCGGTATCGATGTAGTAAAAGTCGCCAGTTGCGGGGTTTTCTTTTTCGTCTTCTGGCACGCCTTTCGCAATATTGGTCACGAGTTCTTTATGTTCATCAGGCGTATATGATTGGAACCCGATAAGATATTTTTCCGGTTTCAGACCCTGACCAGAGACATATTGAGCCAGACGAAGTTGTTCATAGTCCGCGATAATCTCGGATATGGTTTGCTGGATGCGCCCGATGACTTTCATTACCGTGCTGTCGCGATCATTCACTGCTTTGTCGAGCTGGTCCCAGGTAAAGAATTGGCCGAGCGGTTCTTTGAGTTCCGGTGCCAGCTCGATAGTGCGGAATTGGCATGCGCGGCTTTGGTTTAGGAATAGTTGCATACGACTCCTTACTTCGATGTCGATCTCCTCGATGGGCCCAATTTGCGTAATATCATCGAGCGAAAAATCGAATTCAGGCGAATTTGGATCGATTTCCAGAATGTCATCCACAGAGTCGCCCCCCGATGTCACATTATCAGCTGATGGCGCTCTTCCAAGCGTTGAAGAGAGTCCAGCCAACGCAGGACATTGCAAGTTATACAAAATAATTTCGCACCGAGCAGGGGTGTAAAACTCAGGAGGGGGGGAAGTCTCAAGCGCTGATAGCTTTCGGTTAATATCTAACAAAAATGTCTCCTTGATTTGATCGCGCAATTGGTCTGATTGACATTTTTGGCCTTGTGCCTGCATTTCAGAACAGACGTTGAGCGTAGTACATTCGCTGGGGCCCTGCAGTCCCCACGCATTACACTGCGATTTGTCGCGCGTAGAGAACGGAAAATGTCGCCATGGGGCTAAGTAGCACTGGATAAAGTCGCGCGCTTTTTGGATCGGCTCCTCGTAGACGAAATCGTCAGCATTAGTAATAATGCGGCCGTCCTGTTTGACCACAATACACTCGCCTTCTGCAGTGCGAACGCCATAGGGACACAGTGCGGCAACGTCGGCTTTACTCGCGACATGATCAGGGCCAACGGCATCCAGCGCAGTTTGTTCTACTGAAATTTCAATACCGCGGCCTTTGAGCGATTCGACTAACTGATTTGTGAGCTGGCAATTTTCGATAAAATTCGTATCATTCGCCGTCTCGCATTGCTTCACAATTTTTCGAAACTCGATCATGAGCGGCTCACTGCGTAGCTCGACAAACGCTTCATAGATGAGCTTGTTTACATCCTCGCGAGCTTTTGAAATTTTGCTCAACTCAAGCGAGAGTTGAAACTCCTCTTGGCGTTCTTGGAGGTCGCGGAATAAGTTGTACATAAAGACCTCGAGACTCTTTTCGTAGTTGGTGTTTTCGTCGAATCCCACGGTCCAGGTAGGGACTGCGGCATGGGCAGCTGGTACTGCAAACAGTAAAAGCCCGCCAGTCATACCAAAAACAAGCGCCGTTAATGCCAATCGTCGGGCGATTCGGGTCACGCCAAAAAAACGTGTGCGCATATTCATTTACGCCTTTATTTTACCACAAAAAGGGCGAGTGGTTATCCACACATCGACCGAGTTCAAGCATATGAAAAATAGACCTACATCAGGGCGTTGCAACTGCCGATGGCTCAATTGGTTTATCATCGGCACACGCGCACCAGCCGCTGGTAGCATCCCAGAGCCATGCAGAACCACTGCAGCACACATTACATGCGAGGCCCGGGCAGCAGGTGCATCCGGGAGGACCTACGCACCAAAGATTACTACGACAATTACCGGATGGAAGTGGCATGCAGAAGCAGGGATAGCCACAGCCACCGGCAGTTATTGCAGGGGGTGCGAGAAGCTCTATGCCTCGATTGCGTTCCTCCTCTTTTCCAATAGGGCTTGGCCCGGGACCGCAAGGAGTCCACGCCGAGTGAGTGACATCAAGGCAAAGCCCGATTTCGTCAAGCGCCACATCGAGCGGAGGTCCGATTCCAGTTTGTTCACTCTTTTCCTGGTTCCACCCGCACGCGGGCAGTACTTCTTTGGAGACAGCTCCCGGATTTGCAAGAGGGCTAATAGAAAAAGCGGGACTTCGTGCGCAGTGTATCGAACCATCGCGTTTTATATAGCAATTAGCGCCTTTTTCTGATCCTTTTGGGGTACCATTAACACAGCGAATATCTGGGTGGTCTGGCGTGCCAAAATTTTTGCAAATTTGATCACCGGCGACATACCATCCGTTACTTGTCGGCTCGGGCTTGTCAATGGTTTGTAAGTTACTGTTTGTAGTACTTGTCTCGTCAAGGGCGATAACAGGCAGCGTGCGAACGCTTTTTACATTAGATTGTTGTGCCGTACCCGGATCATCAAATGGACGATTGGCGCCTGCGCTATACTCTGTGCCTGGATCTTTGTTTGCCATTAGATTACTGATGACTTGATTGAGTTGCTGTTTTGGAAAATCGCCTACGACCAAGAAACGTTCATCAATAACATGGCCATTGGAAGGGAGGGTGGTAGTATTTCCAAATAATTGCTGCAGGCGATCAGAAATTGTCCCACTGTTTGATGGTATGAGGGAGTCGAAGGGTTCAGATTGCTTCGGTCCTTGCCTTGTGAGTCGCAAAATATCGTCAAGCTGTGTCGTATTATATACAATGCCGACAAGACCGATTATGATGGCAATAAGAAGCAGCGAACGACTAGTTATCATGCTACTTTAGCTTAATAGATTAATCAGGAAGTACATCGGCGGGCAACTCGATACTGTTCGTAGTAGTAAACGCTTTAATTTCATTATACAATGCCAGGCCGCGCGACCGAATCGACGCGGTTTCATTTGACGTCATTAAAATATCGATATTGTCTTTCGTAGATTGTGCCGAAATGCGAACTAAAAAACCGATATAGTCCTGTATGACTTGGTATGAGGAGCCATGAAAATCTTCCAGTACGGCCGGTGGCTCAAGTCGAGCGAACTCCTTTTGTTTTGTTTGAAATGACGCGATAAGGTCCAGCAAGTCTTGGCTGGATCCCTCACGATGACGCAACGCCGCAAACGTCACTTCTCGTGGCGTGGGAAAGGCGATATTGGACGAAGCAACGAGGTAATCGCGAATAGAAGTCTTCTCGGCATCTGATAGTGAAGTACTACTGCCGATGGTAGTAGTCGCCGTGTTAAAGTCAGTGTTTGCAATGCCAGATGCGGACGGCTTCGCATCTGGGCTGGTGTCTGTATCCGATATCGGATCTTTATCTACGAACGAGAATTTCAACGAATCGAATAATGATGAAGAAGAACCCAGCACACCGGACGAATTTCCCCCTGCTGAACCGGCAAGGTCGCCAGACATATCCGCATTATCATCGCTCGCGGTAAAAGTCGTTGTGCTCGTGCTATGTAACGTAAACCACACCACAAAGGCAGCAGCTGCTAAGCCGCCAATCATTAAGAGTCGCGCCCTGTGACCACCCTTAGCATTATCAGTTTCCTTATTTTCCCTCAATTGATTTGGCAAGCGCATCGCGTTGCACGTTTAACTGGGTTATATAGTCTACAAGCCACACTCCTGCGGACTGGTTCAGCGTAATTTGTACGGGGTTTGAGCGTGCGTTCTGCAAATCGCGGAACATCTGCGCCAGCATCATAGTGGATCCGACATATCCGTGTTGTAAGGCGACTGCTTCTGGCGGTGTTGGCACCTTTTTGAATGATGCGATCGAGTCAGCAAATTCGCCCTGCAGCTCGAGCAACTGGGATTGTTCACTGGTATCGTCCGAGGCCAACGCCTGTTGCGCTATAACATCGTACGGCGTATCACCTCCAGGAAGCTGAATTGCCGCGG
>Ga0154956_163_pt3 | contig 12180 bp, 9 predicted proteins | sample RifCSPhighO2_01_FD_105924 | JGI IMG/M metagenome (GOLD analysis project Ga0154956, IMG submission 105924) | Parcubacteria group bacterium RIFCSPHIGHO2_01_FULL_47_10b | reverse complement strand
CCATTCGTCGATGATGGGGACAGAAGAAAAGCGTTGGTTGCCATGGGCTATCGAGATCTGCGCGATCAAGTGGAGCCGAAGCATACGATTGTAATTGATTTAGCAGGCGTTTCAGAGGATTTATTGCATAGCATGAAATATCGTGCGCGGCGAGAAATAAAGAAGGCAGGTAAGGGAGGGTTGCGATACGTAGTCTGCGCGCACGACGATCCTAATTTTGAACAGTTATTCGAAACATTTTGGAAATGTATGCAGGCGACGGCAGGAAGAAAGTCCATCACCATATATAGCAAAGCATATTACAGCGCTTTGTTGGAGGCGCTCGGGACACATGCGACGCTCCACTTTGTGTTTTCCGAGCAAGGCAACGCGCCGCTTGTGGCGAACGTTGTTGTGCTATTTGGGGGAACTGCAACATATTTGTTTGGTGCTTCGAATGAAGATGCGGGGAAGAGTGGAGCATCCTATTATGCGCAGTATCACACGATGCTATGGGCGCGCGGACAAGGCGCTACATGCTATGACCTTTGGGGAGTTAGTCATCGTGGTTGGCCGCCTCGTTGGCGGGGAATTACATTCTTTAAAGAGAGTTTCGGCGGCGAGCACGTCAGCTATATGGGGGCGTATGATTACGTGTATCAGCCAATATGGTACATTTTGTACCGGCTTTTTCGCCGATTTAGTCATTAATAGAAGCGTGATTAGACATGAGCGCGAAGCACATACTAAAAAAAATAATGCCAAGGCAGTTGTTCCTCGTGTACTATTGGGTGGTTGAGTTGTTGTGGGCAGCGCTTTATGGTTTTCCAGCCCGAGGCATGAAAGTCCTAGTCATTACGGGAACTAAGGGTAAATCCTCGACTGCATATCTGGCAACGCGGATTTTTGAAGATGTGGGTATCCCTATAGCACTACTGTCGACGATAGAATTTCGGATCAAGGGTAAAGGCAAGTTAAACGACCTTAAGATGACCCAGCCAGGACGCAAGACTTTACAATCATTTTTACGCCGCGCGCGTAGCGCTGGAGTCACTCACGTTATCGCTGAAGTCACAAGTGAGGGAATTATGCAGTCTCGCCATCGATTTCTGTTCGCTTCGACCGCGCTGTTTACGAATTTATCCCCGGAGCACATAGAGGCGCATGGGGGATTCGAGCGTTATAAAGCGGCAAAGCAAAGGCTATTTCAAGAAGTTGCACGCAGGGGCAGTCGCGGCACCATTATCGTGAATGCCGACGATCCGCACGCAGAGTCATTTAAAATGAGGGGCGAACGACGATTGATTACCTATAGGCTGAAAGACTCTAGTACAAAGTTGAAACTCCATCTCCCGGGCGAATACAATCAATACAACGCTCTGGCGGCAATGACGCTGGCAGAGAGCGAGGGCATAAGCCGAAGCCAGTGTTTACAAACACTGGCTTCGATGACCAACATTCCCGGGCGTGGCGAGTATATCAATGAGGGGCAAAATTTTAGTGTGATCGTGGATTACGCGCATACACCCGATTCATTGAAGCAATTTTATGGCGCTGTGGCAGCACGACATCCGAAAGCGCGGATGATCTGTGTATTGGGTTCTGCGGGCGGAGGGCGAGATGCGTGGAGACGACCGGAGCTCGGTAAAATTGCAGCTGAATATTGTGATGTGAGCATTATAACGAACGAAGACCCATACGCTGAAGACCCGCAGAAAATTATCGACGAGGTGAAAAACGGAGCAGTACAAGTTGCCGCCTCAAACAAGCATAACGTTCTTACGATCCTCGATCGGCGCGAAGCCATTGCGAGAGCTATTCACGAGGCATATAAAGGCGACGTCGTTGTTATTACCGGCAAAGGGTCGGAACAAAAGCTCATGACTGCCGATGGGCCAATTGACTGGGATGATCGGGTTGAAGCGCGTAGGATGCTTCGCGCGTGAGTTTTTCTTATTTACCATAGCGTTGTTTTTACGTATAATAACCTCATAGCATGAAAAACTCTCTGCGACGAACCGCGCTGTTTGCGCTTTCAACTGTTATAGTTTTTATAGCTTCGGCAGGAATTTTTTATTTAAATATTTCCTGGCAAAGCCGTTCACTCAATGAAGCTGAAGTTACTAAAATTCAGCCCGGAATCCTCGATCCCCCATCGATTGATGTAACTTCTGAACTGCCCAAAGACATTTACTCGATCTCTGGCGAGGTACTTGATTATTCCGAAGAGCTCCTGACAATTCGCTTAACTGACGGGCAAATACGTGAACGATTTGGCGAAACAGCTACGTTGAGGACGCTCAGAGAAACAAAGTATTTTATTAAACCAGGGGGCGCGCAAAGCCAGGGTGAATTCGTTGACGGAGATCACGTGCTATTGGGGTTGAATGTTCCATTCGAAACCCCATACTCGCTCGAAAATTCAATCGTTTCTCAACAACCAACCCAACAACCATCGCAACCACGTGCTTCTGATAGTAATGCCTTGGATACGTCACGCGTGGTTATTTCGCCGCGTAACTTAGATTCCGCGCAGACATCATCGGCTTCAACCATTCGTACTGTTGTGCTTACCGAAAAGCAGGAAGAAAATTTTGTTGACCGGAGACCTGCGAGTGAAGTATTGCGGAGTATTCCCGTAGAACTGAAGTTTAATGTCTTCGGGTCGATTCAGAGCGTTTCCCCCTCTGAATATGTTGTTCTGGAGTCAAACTCTGACACTACTTATATTGTGAATAGCAACGAGCACACTAAATATTTTGACGAAAACAAGGAACCATTGGCAAACCCAATGGATGCATTAACGCAAGGGCGAAATATCCTGGTGGCAGCGAATGAAAACATAGTCGATAAGACAGTGTTTACTGCGTTGAGCATTGTTTTAGATTAGATGGTGCAGATTAACATGATTTACAAACAAGACGTTATGGGCAGATTGTTTCAATGGTATGGACATGGTCTCGGCGCCGTTGTAATTCTTTTTGTTCTAATAAATAGCGGCGACACACATGGTGTTCGTAGCAGCGTATTTGCGTCGCAGGCAATTTCATCCACGGTACTTACTGCTGCACAATGCTATGAAACACATGAAGCACGCATCGACGGTAAATCACTAGAGCCCGACGTGGGGGATAAAGAGGAGGTGGTACACCTTATTGGTTATTATGACTGCAATGAACCACGACGCGACGACCTCGTGACATTTTCTTTTCGAGCGATTCCGGATACAATCTATGTCAAGCGTATTGTAGCCGTACCCGGCGACAAACTACTTTTTCAAAATAATCACGCGTTGATTAATGGCATCGTTCTCACCACACTACAGGGCGCTCCATATCTGTTTTCCCCTACTACTAGACAGATTTGGCTCGGGCCATACGATGAGGGGGTCCTTGGCGCGTCACAATACCTTGTATTAGGCAACAATGGCCCAAACAGCTTTGATTCTCGATCGTATGGGTATGTAAGTCGGGAACAGTTTATAGGAAGAGTAATTGTAGCAGCTGATCTTATCCACAATGAAAAATCGTCGAATCGTGATAGTATATAATTGTAAGTTATTTTATGGTCAACCTCCACAGATTACCCCGCACCATACTCCTGGGTTTAAGCGTCTTTTTAGTTGCTTTTTTTCTCACCTCATCGATTATGGGGGTATTTGGATTTGAGTCTCCAACGGCAAACCCACCATTGGATAATGTGCATACACCGGTAAATGTATCTGAAAATACCCAATACAAAATCGGGGAGCTTGGCGTAGCGCGACTTTTAGATACGAACGATAACAGCTATTACGTCAATCCCGGGGGACCAGACAGTAAATTATCAGGAAATTTAAATATCCAGGATGGTGATGTCCAGCTGGGGGCAACTTCTATCAAAGACGGAACCGGATCAAGTCCTACCACCCCTGAAAAAATTTCAACTAATCTCAACGCCGATCTTTTAGATGGCTATAACGCCAATGATTTATTATCTGCCGCCAGCGCAGGGAGTGGCGCGATGTTTACCGCGTGGGGTTATTGTAGTGATAGCATTTGTTCGGTGGGCGAGGGTTCGCCGGCATGTCCAGCGGGCTGGACAGAGGCGTATGCTGGTTTTGGACCATTTGTTGAAACAACGGTCTACAAGCAGTCACCATCGACAATTCCCGGTTTTGCCGCAGTAGGCAGTCTTAGCGTAGAGGTTTGCGCCTCCTCCAAGAAGATTGTGGGTTATATAAGGCAAGAAATAAACGGTAATAGTTCTAATACCCCAAACACCTATTCTGCTGGTGGGGTGACGGGTGGTGGGTCTGAAATGTATTCGACCTGTCGTGTGTGTGTCAAATAAATGAGAATGTTAAGGTTTAACCTCTTTATACACCGGGAGGGGCAATTCAACTTCCAGAGCTTTTTGGGCTTGGTGGGAGCGCCCGTTGGTGTCCTGTACCCATAAGGTCACCGTAACATCCCCCGAACCGGCAAAGAGGTGCGACGGATTTTCAATATTTGAGAGGGTCGTGCCATCGTCAAAGTTCCACTCTACGCGAGAAAAACCGGTCGCGCCCTCGCTTAGCGTTGAATTATTTTTGAAAAATAGTTCGGTTTGCGTATCTACGGCCATATTTCCACAAGCGTCGTATGACCCGGGAGCGCCGGATGAAGAACACAAAAAATCAGCGGTTACGTCTCGTGTCACGCGAGCGGTCAGGGAGACGGCGTCGGTGGCGCCTCGCGGGTCGGCCACTTCAAGCGTTATGGGGTAATTATTGATTATCAGCGGAAGATTTCCACCGGCGCAACTATTAGGATCCCACGTAACGCCCTGTCCCGACCATAAACACGTCAGCGCGCACGGGCTATTGGGATATCCACCCGCGCAATTGTCCGGGTCTGTCGAACCAGCGGCACTCATGGTGATTGCCGAGTCGCGGAGAAACTGCGTACAGCTACCCGGAACGCAGGAGATGCGCGCAACAGGATTTCCCAAAGCAGGCAAAAGCGTGATTGTTTTACTGACTGTATGGGCTAGTCCGCCACTGTTCGTAACGGTTAATTGGTATTGCCGCGACGAACCGACGATACCGGACGTGTCAATGACGCCACCCGCGCAGTTGGTTCCAAATGACGCGCCGGCGCCACCCCATGAACAACGAAATGCCGCGGAACAATTCGGCCAAAGACCGGTACAGTCATAGGCATCAGTGGACAACCCCGCGTCCACAACCACCAATTGGCCTTGATGCACTTCACACTGTTCATTATCAACGCAACGAATCCCGGCCAAAGGCGCCGACTGGCCAATAGTCACTGTCTTGGTTTTCGTTTTTACCATGCCATTACTATCGGTAACCACGAAATTCGCGGTAATTTGTCCCGGCTTGGTGTACACAAATGCGGGATTGCTTCCGGAGCTTTCATAGCGGTCGCCGGGTGATTCTTCGGCGCCATTTAAATCCCACCTTTGGCTGACAATAGTGGCGTCTTCAGACGGCGTTGACCGGTCTTGAAAAGTGACTACTTGGCCAATGACGGGGCTTGCGGGACTCCAGGTAAAATCAGCAATCAAGACAGGATTGATAACATCAATCAACACCGAGGCGGAGGCCGTTTGGCTGCGGTCATCCGTAACATAGAATGTAAATTTCTCTTGGTCCGGGGCGTAGATTGTTGCTATAGAGGCGCCGTCGCAGTTGTCCGCGCTCTCTTTGCCGGTGGTGTTGCGATTTATACTGTCCCCGGGAACGCTTGAGAAATGGCATCTGGTCAAATTGCACCCGGGGTTTTCAACGCCGGCGGAGCAAAGTTCCGGGTCAGACGTTCCGTCGGTGATCAGGCCTGCCCAGCCCCTGGCAATTGTTTTGCACACTTGGCCGTTCTGCGGGTAAATACTTTTTGTCTCACACTGAAGTCGCGCTACGGGCGGATTATTGGTGTTTGGCGGTTGTGGGGTAATGCCGGGCGGCGGGGTAGTAACGGGAGGTGGAGGAGTAATCGGCGGTACGACTGACGCTGAATTGGTGACCGTTACCGTCGGACACACATACATTGGCGACACCTGGCCGCTACCCGTGTCCGTAGCATACACTCGTCCGGTATAGGTGCCGGCGGTTTTGTAGGTGTAGGTCGTAAATTTACCAGGGACCACATACGACCCAGAGGCATCGCCAAAATTCCAGGCGGTCCAGATGGCGTCGCCTTCGGGATCGGTCGCTGAAACCGCGGCTATAACGGTTAGGGGCGCCTTGCCGCTCGTGGGTGACAAAGAGCAACTATTTATAGTCGGCGGATTATTACGGAGAAACGGTTCAATGGGAATACGGAAAAAAACGTGGGCACCGGGAGTGGGCGCGTTCATAAGATAATGAATTTGACCATTCACTAAGGTGATGGTTATCGAGTACCCGCCAGCCCCCCCGGCGACAGGACCAACACCCCCAGCATATAGCGGATAGGTGCCAATCATGACATCTGGAGTGAGATTGTAGAAATCAATATATCGCTGGGCTTCCAGGGCGGTGGCGGCTTCAGTAAATATCAAATGGGACGGCCGATCTTCGTTATATGTTGCCTGGCGTGCCGTGGGAGTTCCGGTGCACAACGCGGGCCAGGAGGACACGTTACATTTTACTTGATCTACAGCCTGCTGAAACGCTACCCAACTCGTATAAAACTGGGGAGCGAGATACCCGCCGATATTTTTAATTGACGTCGGTATATCGGGCGATACATTAACAAACACCGAGTCGGACGCTACCAGTCCTTGGGGGTCTTTCACATAAAAACGAACGGTTTGGTCGGTCCGAAAATTGGATTTATTCTTAGCCCGACAATTGTCTTTACTATAGACGGTTTCACTACTCGTAAATACGGAGCCCTCCCACTTACACACAAGGTCGCAGTTGAAGCTTTGGAACGAAAAGGTTTGATTTTGTCTACAACTCTCGGCATCAAAGCCACTTCCTATTTCAGCAGACCGTGGAATCAAACCGACTGATGCCGACATATCGGGCAACGCCATGAAAAGAGAAGCCGCGCAGTTGCCGGGGCTACACGTTAGTTCCACGTTAGGTGGCGTATTGGTCTGGGCGAATGCGGCGGACGCGGTCAAAATCCCGGCAAACAATACGATTAAACTAATGCGCTTCATATAGACAGGGGGTAATAATTTAACTCCGTTTGGTTTACGGGAGCAATTTTATGCCAATCAAAACCATGGCGCGCGAATGCTTCGGGGGACTCAATCCAGCGCTTAATTCCGTTTTCGAGTAAATAAACTTCCACCCCGCCTTCCAATCGAATAAGATTGTTTGTCGGATAGAACTCGAGTTCAATTTCGCTGACTTTAGTAATTTTGTTCCAATCGTTTCTGTAAGAATTAAATATTTCTGCCGAAGGAATATGACGCTTCATCCCGGATTCAGTTACATACCACACCTCGGGATTGCCCTCAATTTTTTGCAAGCTCGCCCTCTCATAGCCATCAAGCGCCCCCCCGTCTACCACCTCAATCGCGCGCCAGTCATAGTTATAATGTTTAAAGATTTCTTCATTCGGTATCCAGTGATAGATATTATTCTCAACGGCGTAAACTTTCTGTTGCCCTTGTACGCGGATTAACCTGGTCTGGTTTTCGGGCTCTTGCGGGCTCTCTTCCGCTTGAGGCGCCGGGTCAACTTCCTGGACCTTCGCGGCTTTATTTATGATGGAAAAACTCTGTATAATATCTTGTATCTCTTGAACATTTGCCTGCCCAATATCAGATATCAATCCCATTATTGTCACGCTATAACTTTGGTCATCTGGCAGGATGTATCCTCCGAAAACGAAAGAAACACCATTAACTGCCTTCCAGGCCCGAAAGCCGGTTTCTGAACCAGCTACCACCACGCTAAAGGGCATATCACTCGCTTCGTCATCGGGGACTGCAAAAATCGTCTGCTTCATTTTTTCTTTATCCTGGTCAGTGGCTGGCCGCCCCTCATAGGTGTAAAATCCGAGATAATTCCAGTCCACATCCGCTTCTGGTGAAGCTATGTCAGTTCCGGGTGGTGTAATGATTTCAAACGAATAAGCACACTTTAGTTTTTGGGTTTCCAAACTCGTTGTACAGACCTCATGATCGCCGGTAGTGTAATTAATTTCATTATGTATACCCCAGCTCTCTGGATAATGAATGGAGAAATCTTTAACCGGGTTTTCGTGCGTTTGGGTCAACGAGGCCGTCGCCTGATTCGCGAATGCAAAACAGACCAAAAGGGCTATTATTCCCAAAACTCTACAAAATAATGAAACTTGGAATGTTGTATCGATTCGAGTCGTCATAGCTCAATTTCATTTAACAACGAAGAACGACGATTAACAAATACGGCTCTTGGCGGTTTCGTGTTCTTGGCCAATGCGACAATAACCGTATCGCCCCCCCGTAAATCTTCGAGGGTAAGCGGTATCAGACCCTGCTCTTCGCCTGCTCGCAATAATGACAGATCCAGAGCCGCAAATATGGTATCGGGCGTTGTCGCAATCCGTGCTTCAGGATCGCTGATTGCGCCGGCGGTAATAATCAGGGTAAGTACCCCGTCCTCGCTGATTTCTTGAACAATGCCCTCAACGGTATCAAATTCTCGCGCAAGATGATACGCTGAAAATTCCGGATTTTGCGGCGCGTAGCCAAGCGCGGCTTTTTCAACCTCGGAAAGCTCCAATGGCTCTTGGTAAAGTAGTGCCTTCAGATCCTCGCTAATATCGGGAATCTGCTCTTGATCGGGGATTTGAGGAGGCTCTGGAATTTCAACGTCGGTGGTTACCGGTGGGATTGCACGAAGGCCCATTATCGCTAAGGCTACGACGGCAACAATCCCTATACCCAAGAAGATCAATCTCCTTGGAAAGAATTTGAATTTTGTAAATTGTTTCGGAAATTTCAGATTGTCCACGGTGTGATATGAGAAGTCATAAACCGATTGGTATTTGTATTGGCAGTTGTATCGTCGCCGTAAATACGCGACCGGTAGCTGGGTTGGCAGTCATAGAAAGTCTCCCCTCTACAAGACGGAGCGTTATGGTTTTTGGGCCGGCGGTTGTGTACGTATGAGCCCCGGCTCGATTCGGCTCGCTCTGCTTGCCCGGAATCTCAACGGTTGGCCATTGCGGGTTTTTGATCTGGGTGATCGTACCGTCCCCCCAATCAACTTCACCGGTATAGTTAAGTTGCTGGGTGTTTTGCGCGCCCTCGCTGGTGTACACGGTCGCGATTCTATAGTCAAGCACGATAGATCCGCCGACGCTCGGCGAGCCACGAAGCTCCACGCTTAGCAACGGCGACGATGATTGGATCTGGGCGTTATTAATTTTATCATTATTCGGCGAGAGAATTGTCGTGGGTTGGTTTGACATTGAGCACTGTTGTTGCCACGCTTTTACGACGGCGCAAACCTGCTGTTGGGTAATTTGCTTGCTTATAAATTTTTGCGTTGAACCAAGGACCTCTTGTTGCGAAATACGGCCGTCTTGATCCGTGTCGGCGTTGTTAAAATCGTTTGAGCGTTGGCTGAAAATTTTGGCACACGTCGTCGCGGGGCAAGTTATTCCTAGGTCTAGGTCTGGAAGTTCCGTGTCATTATTTGGCGTGGGATTTACTACAATGTTTATTTTTCTCTCAATTTTAATCGGCGCGCGCAATTCCCATTCGCGAACTTCTCGCCACGGCGTAACTTGGTCGTTTGTTTCTCGGCCGATAAATCGCAATGTGGCCGTGATGGTATACATGCCGGGCGCTTTATATGTATACCCGGGGTGCACCCACGCATACCCTTCGCGCGTTTGTTTCGTGCCATCCCCAAAATCAAGGGTTATCTCCAGCAAATGCTGACAAAATGTCGGCTCGGTGCTAGCAAAGGCGTCTCCGCGCGCGAGGTATGCTCTTCGCGAAGTTGTCAGACACTGACTATTCAACATTTTAGCCATTGAATCGGGGTCGTTGTAGCCAGTACTGAAAAATATTTCTTGATTGATAAACTTGCGGTCTTGAGTGCCTGACCAGGTTAAATAGGCGCCGTTTTCGTCAACACCGGGTCTCTGATTAACCACAAAGTCAATTGAGTCCGTACGGAATAAGCCGGAACCGTCGGATGTTCTAATAGTGGCTATGTATGTTCCGGGGAGATCGAACTGTACCGATGGCGTCCTTTGCCACCCGGTAATCGCGCGAAGTTCCATCGACTGCTGTTTTTTGTCGGGTCCCTCAAACAGTATTGTTCCTTTTAAGATTGGCCCACCATTAAATAATTTTCTCCATATGTTTACAACCGCGTTCGTATTTGGAATGACGCGCACTTCAAAACTTGTTGGTCTGCCAACCTGCGTACCAGGCCCATTGAGTAACCGAATTTCGACGCTTTTCACTTCCGCCTTGACGGTATTTGTGCTTGGCCCGTCGGCATATCCATAGCGATCGGCATATCCATAGCGGCAGGGCCCTTCATACGCCAGTGGTGTGTCGCCCAGGCGGCAGAGATTCCCATACGTTATGCCATTAATGCCACAGACAGGATAGTATTCGTGTGTGCATATCCTTGGCGGCTCATCAATCGGCGGGCGAGGCGGGGTTACTAGCTGTGTTGACATTTTGCATTCGCGATCCACTTTCACCCAGTACCCCAGCCCGGGTTGTAACTGTTTTGTTGAATCATATACCGTTCCATTCCAGTGAAATGCGTTGTCTCCGACGAAAGAGCAACCGGAAAAGGTTGAGAGCGCGACAGGGTCGTTGTATGAAATCATGTTATAGCCGCGGTGTAGTAACAGCGTTGGTCCGGTGGAGGTCCCACCCCCACCCCTTTGGGTAAAATTAATAGTGCAGGCATTGTGCGCTTCCACCCAATATCCAAACCCCGACCGCAGTTCGGTTGTTCGAACATATCGCGTGCCGTCATAGTAGTAAGCAATATCGTTTTTGAACTCACAATTAGTGTCGACCCGGGCGAGGTCTTGCCAGGTTGTGGTAAGCGGCCCAATCATATTCCAACCGGCATGGAGTTTGACCGGGAATTCTTTTTCGACTGGAAGTGGCGACGGGATGGGGATTGGCGGAGGATCAAAAGCCCTATCAAATTTTTGTTGACATGACTGTTCGCATTGATCAAGTGATTGATCAAAATCAAATGGGGGCCTTCCCTGTATTGATAAATTGCAATTTTTGAAGCAGCTCGTACAATTGAAGTATTCTGGGTTTATAATAATAGATTGACAACTGGTCGTACTTGGAAATGAGGTTGTTTCGACCTGAGGACACGAAACATACTGTCGACAAACATTTGCAGGGCTTAGGATTGATGGGCATGATGGTAGCGGCTGCGATGGATCGATCAGCGCACATGTTGGCTGGGCATTTAGATCAAAGCCTCCACAGGTGGGCCCTGTTATTGGGGTGCAGTATGGCGTAAGTTCCGCTGCTTGTGTTTGGTGTATATTACCGGAGAGCGCAATACCAAATGCAATGAGTACGAGTACAAATCCTATATAGATACGTTGAGCCAACATATATGTTGATTTAGTTAATTTAGGATTTAACAATATAAGTGTATATCACTAGTATACCATATATCACTAGTATACCCGTCAAAATTACAAGCACGTCTTGGTTATTCCTCTACATATGGAGATCAATTTAGTAGTAGCGGGGAGGAGGAGGGTACTTATCCACAGTTAGACTCGCATGTCAATTGGGTCATAGTTATTGTTTGTGGTATAGTATAAAGCAAGAGGGGAGAAATATTTATTATAAATATTATTATGAGCGTTTCCTCCATTCATTTTTACACTGTTTATAGAAAACAATTCATATTGATTTCAGTGCTAGCTGTTCTTGCGTTTAACTTTTTTATTATCGTAAACAGTGCCAGCGCCGCCGGGTGCGATCCGGTAAAGAAGGGGCTCGATTGCCCGGGCGATTATACGTGTTCGTCTACAACAACTAATTGTCGGGCATGTCGTCCCGAAGAATATGGGACTGCGGACCATCCGAAGTGTGTTTCTGCGCCTGCGCCGGCAGCGGGGAGCGGGGCGTTACAAAATGCAGGATCAGGTGGTGTCCAAGGTGGTGGGAACTCGGGCTCCGCGGGCGCCGATAGTCGGGATGATAGCCGGGGTGGTGGTTTTGGTGGAAGTTCGAGTGATTCGAACGTCGCGCGCACCTGTGGCTCGGCGCTACAATGCGCCG
>Ga0154956_106_pt1 | contig 12262 bp, 12 predicted proteins | sample RifCSPhighO2_01_FD_105924 | JGI IMG/M metagenome (GOLD analysis project Ga0154956, IMG submission 105924) | Parcubacteria group bacterium RIFCSPHIGHO2_01_FULL_47_10b | reverse complement strand
GTCTCATCACTACTCATAATGCGGCAGTTGGTAAAAAGTTGCACGCAATCACGGACACCCTCGCCCCGCCGCGAAATGCCTTTATCGCAAAGCAACTGTTTCATATCATTTTTTTTACTGCACTTGTATTACCGACGTATCATCTATTCAGTATCGGCAAAGTGCTCCATGCGATCGGACGACTTCTGCGCCTCACGACATACGCAGTCACTAAGGGAGAAAAAAAACTGCAGCAACCCGCATATATGCCAGCACGACTATCTAATGCGCTTGCGCGGATTGCGTTCAGCCAGTTGCAACGACTTGATAGGTTTAATACGCATCGCGTTGCAGTCGCGCAGGAGTTTAGAAAGCACATCAAGACTGCTAAACGGTATACACCGCAGCATGAACACCCGCAGGGGCAATCCATTTTTTTGCGATACGCGCTCGCGATCAAATTCGATAAAAAATCCAAGCAACCCACGGACACAAAACGCTCCTTCCTCCGCCATGCCCACGCAGCCAAACTCTATCTGGGCGACTGGTACAATGGGCCAATCACGCCCTTGTCCGTACCTTTTGCCGATGTACACTACGAACACGGTTCGTGCCCACGCGCCGAGCAGGCGGCAGCATCTGTCATCAACCTCCCGACATATCCGCGACTATCACCAGATGAGATTAAGCGCATTATCAAGTTCATGAACCATGAAAAAAGCTAAAGCTACTGCGTTTTATGTCGTTCGCCACGGGCAGACATTTGCCAATGCGAACAAAATCATCAACGGCCAGTCAGTTCCGGACTCGTTGAACCAGACCGGCAAACAGCAAGCACTTCTGGCGGCTCAATATTTTGACTCTATCCCTGTCGCTGCTATCTATGCCTCACCCCTCGATCGAACGCGCGAAACAGCCGCAATAATACAACAACATATTCATGGTCCCGCAGTAATTGACGACCAGCGGCTGGCAGAAATAGCTATGGGATCACTGGAGGGAAAATCATGGGCGCATTTCGATAGTGAATTTAAGAAGCATATTGATGCGGGCAATGACCGATTTGACTTGACTCCATTTCGAGGCGAATCCCAGACACAATTCCGCGGCCGTCTCTATGACTTTTTCTTTAAAACCCATGAAAAATATCCGGGGCAGCACGTGATTGCCGTTACCCACGGAGGCATCATACAGCTCCTGGTCACTGACTTTACGAAATTAGTGCGCGATTTTCGCTGTGTTGACACCGATCATGTGCACGCAAATTGCGATATTTTTAAATGGGAATTCGGCGCCGAAGAAGAAAAAATAATCCGTTTTTACCAAGCGGGGGACAAAGATTAATGGGATCCCGCGATAAGCGCATGGACGTCAAACCGATTATCGACAAAAAAATATGGGACACGTGGGTGGCTGCCCGGAAAGAGCACTCATTTTTGCAGTCGTGGATATGGGGAGAATGCAATACAGAGCTTGGTGATGAGGCCTTGCGGGTCGGCTTGTTTGATGGCGAAAGGATCGTGGCCGTAGCGCAGGTGCTTACCATTCATGCCCGTCGCGGCACTTTTTATTTCATTCCCCACGGACCGGTATGTGATGAGGTCGCCACTAGCGATGAAAAGGCGCTGTTTCAAATTTTCGAAACACTCGTTCAATACCTTCGAAAGGAAGCACAAACAGAATCAAAAAAGCAAAAAAGGCGTGAACGTATCTCTTTTATCCGTTTCAGTCCACAACTAATCGACAACCCGGTGCTTCAAAGCGTATTTCGTAAACTCTCGCTCCGCCCCGCCCCAATGCACATGCATGCCGAACGATCGTGGCTGCTCGATATTACACCACCTGAAAAAACGCTGCTTACGAATATGCGCAAGGCGAACCGATATAACATAAAGAAAGCTGAGCGTGAAGGCGTCATTGTCACCCAAGGTAAGAACAAAAACGATATAGAGCAGTTCCATCAACTGTTTGAAACATTTGCCGAGAAAAAATCATTCGTTGCATTTAGCAAGAACTATGTGTTATCGGAATACGAGCATTTCGCGCGCGATAACAACATTCTTCTTTTTATTGCGCGTCACGGGGACAACATCCTCGCCATGGCAATGATTATTTTTTCTGGCAGCACAGCGTTTTACCACCAGTCATTATCAACAGGCCTGTCGCCGGAGAAGCAAGGTTCATATCTCATGTTGTGGGAAGCGATTCGCGAAGCAAAAAAGCGTGGTTGTGTCACGTTCAACTTCTGGGGCATCGCGCCTCAAGGCGATCGCAAGCACCCATGGGCTGGCCTTACCTTTTTCAAAACCGGCTTTGGCGGCTATGAACGCAACTATATCCATGCACACGATCTTCCTCTCACGCAACGTTATTGGGTGAACTACATTATAGAAAGTGTACGACGAATAAAGCGGGGATTCTAATACCTCCTATCTAATATGCGCCCCGCCGCCTGTCAAAATCCGTTGCGCCGTTGACCACTTCAACCGCGTCTCGACAGGGAGCGATCCGTGACTCTTATAATAGTCCAGTAAAAATTTTATGGTTTTAGGATCGTGTTGGTACCCTGAACCAAAATCAACGTCATATTTTTTGTGTAATTCTCGAATTGCGCGATCACGTAGCACTTTGGCTATAACTGAGGCCGCTGCGACAGTAATATGATTATCGTCAGCATGATTTTCAGAAATGATCTGGACGCGTTTTGTCGAAATAGTTGCTGCTAAAATACGGTCTGCATACCAAATTACACCACGCCCGCTTGCAGGGGCATCAACGATAGCAATATCTGGTTTCAGATCATCGATGAAGCGACCGCTGATGTCAATGCCAATGGCATTTATACTCCGATCATCAATGTCGCTTGGCGGCACCGACACCGATACTACTATACATGGTAGCCTTGTGAGCTCATCAAACAAATACTCTCGTCGTGTTGGTGAAAGTTTTTTTGAATTTTTTATACCGCATGCTTTGAGTTTCTCTTGATCTTCTGCGCGCGCCATTACGCCTGCAATAAGCATGGGTCCAAGGACACATCCACGCCCCGCCTCATCGATACCAAGAATGTTGCCTATTTTTGGCTGCTCTGCTGCCATGTTCGGTTGAGTTAATCAAAATGTTCGGCTGGTGTCATCTTTGGTATTGTACCATGCATGGCTCACCACATCTCAGTAACAATACACGTCATGAATCTACGATCCAATCTTTTCTTATTTACAGGCGGATTACTCGCATTCGCTGTATCGGCACAGGCCTCTGTTGTTATCAATGAAATCGCGTGGATGGGGACTGCAGCCAGTTCGAACGATGAGTGGATTGAGCTCTACAACACTGATACAGTTCCTGTAGAGCTTGATGGCTGGTTACTCATGGCAACCGACGCTTTGCCCACAATCCCATTAGCCGGAATCATCGGGCCGCAGTCCTTTTTTCTCTTGGAGCGAACTGACGACACTACAGTGAATGACACGCCAGCTGACCTCATATATTCAGGAAGCCTCAGTAACGAAACGGAATCACTCGCTCTGATTGATACAACTGGCGCAATTGTTGATCTGGTCCCCCGATGGTACGCAGGCGACAGTACTACACACGCCTCAATGGAACGTGCTGATCCTGAACAAGCCGGGGACGACGCGATGAATTGGCATACCCATACTGGGTCGCCAACTGCAGGGCGGGACGCAAACAATGCGCCGCTGCATGCGACGGCTCGAGCTGCTAATAGCATAGCGCTTGCGACCGCAACGTCGACAATCCCATCAACCGACAGTGACGAGACTGACTCAAATGAGAACCCCGATAACGCCGACAACCAAGCGCCCGACGAGCCAACAGATACAACGCATGCAACCACAACCCGCGCAACAATTGCTGTTGTCATAAATGGCGTCGATCGCGAAGCGGATGAATTGGCAATCGGGCAAAATAAAGGTATAACGCTCAAAGCCAAGGGGGACCCAGCCACACATTATGCATGGAACTGGGGAAACGGCGTTACTTCTGAGGGAAACCTGATCACCGTGTCATACCAATTTCCGGGCACTTACTTGTTGACCATGCACGCGACGTTCAGCGACAGTGTGTCAAGCGATCAACTGAAGATCCAAGTGTATCCATCGTCCGTGACAATTTCTGAATTTCTACCGGATCCTCCGAAGAATGAATCAGAAGACGAGTGGATCGAGCTCTACAATAGTAGCGATGTAGTTGTTGATCTCTATGGATTTCAATTGGATGACGCCGATGGTGGAAGCCGGCCATTTGTCATTCCACAGTATACGTTTCTTCTACCAAGCAACTATCTCGTGTTTCCACGATCGCTCACGAAGTTAGCACTTAATAACGATAACGACAGCGTCAGGCTACTCACACCATCTGGTACTGTCATAATGGATATTAACTACACCGGATCGAAAAAAGGGTATGTAGGTGTCCTCACTGATACCGAGGGCTTTGTGTGGAGTTCAAAGCCAACGCCTGGTTTCGCCAATATTGTGAATCCAAATAACGCAGTTGTGACAACAATAGTTGAACCTTCCCAAGCAGCAACTTCGATTAAGACACAAAATGAGTTAGCCGCGCCAGCTATCACTAATGCTTCGAATACGATTTCAGTCAGTCCTGGGCATCAATTATCTTCACTTATGATGGCTGCCCAAGGTGTCCTTGACGTAACAGGCCAGCCACGCAACCAACTTGCGATAGTTGAAGAATCACAAAAAATAGGTCATACTGTAAGTGGGTCAAACATAATTGATATTGTTGGTACGGCACAAGCAGCTGCGCCGTATGCAGTCATCACCGATGACTCGACCGCTACAAACGACGACCCTGACCAGATTCAAACCCCCGAAAAACAGCAGCAGGCAGCTGCTATTCGAAAAACCACAGGCATCTCATTTATGGTTATTGGGTCAATTATGCTGCTGCTGATTACCATCGGTTTCGTTCGCACACGATTTACACAGAATCACACACCCCAGAAAATATAATGAATCGATACATCATATATGTCCAACGAACGCTTGCCGTGCTGTGCGTAGGTATGTTTTTTGTCATGCCAGCTGCACGCGCAGCTCTTGCTATAGACGAAACTGGGTCATTTTTCGTGCAACCCAGTTTTGATGCCCTCGGACGAAACGAGGAGAAAGCACGGTTTGTAAAAGAAAGTAAGCGCGCCTACTGGTATGCGGATGTTAGTTTTTGGGACACGCTCAACCGATTCGAAAAACCCGTCATCGAAGAAGCCCTGGATGAAGTGGCGCAAGAATTTGACGATGTCATCTTCCCTAAACTGACAACATTCTATGGCAACCCTTGGATTCCGGGCATCGACAATGATCCGAAAATATATGTGTTATTTACTCCCATGCCTGATACCGTTGGCGGCTATACGAATAGAGATGACGAATTCGAACGCACTGAAATCCTGGACTCAAACCAAAAAGAACTTATCTACCTCAATAGTGAGCACCTGTCGTCATTCCGCCTTCCCTCACTACTGGCCCATGAATTTCAACACCTCATAACCTTCAATCAAAAAGATCGTCTACAGCAGCGAATTGACACTGCCTGGCTCAACGAACTTCGCAGCGAGTATGCGCCCCGTGCCGCAGGATACGATAGGGAGTACCGCCCCGATGCGAACTTAGCAATACGAATAGCGCAATTTCTCCAGAGTCCTGTCGATGCCCTTACCCAATGGGATGGCGCACCAGGGGATTACGCCTCGGTTTCACTTTTTGCGCACTATTTGGCACAACGAATTAGCCCAGAGGTTATCGCGGAAACAACGGTCAATGACGCCAGTGGGGTTGCAAGTATTAATATGGCGCTCGAAGCTCTTGACCGGCCCGCGAGATTTGTCGATCTATTCGTTGACTGGACGCTCGCGCTCATCATCAATGATCGGACGGTCGGAGACGGGAGATATGGGTATAACGACAATTTCATCACGATCAAACGCCCCGTCGATCATAACTTCACACGACTCTCCGCACTTGCCCAAAGCGTTGAAATAATGGCTACTGACACACTCGACCCCACGTCGTCAAAGCTGTACGAATTTGCTTCTGACGATAAGCAGTTATTTCAAGTTGAACTAACGACAAAAACATCGAATGCTCCATTGCGGATCGTGGCTATTGAATACCTTGAGAACGATGGAGGAATTCGTGTCACTACTATTCCGCTGAATGACGACACGGCAGTTGGGACATTTAACCCAAAAGGTGTCGACCGCTTTCAACTTGCTGTCATGAATACAACTGATAAGCAACAGAAAGCCGGATTTACCATTCGGGCCACCACTATTGAAAGCACTATTCCGGAAATAACGACAATCACGCCAACCGAGGGTCAAGTCCTCGAACCTATCACCCTCACGATCAGTGGTTCCCAGTTCGACCCAGAAAGCACGATCGAAGTGAGCAACGCAGCAATTGACTCGGTGAACGTAGAATCGAGCTCAACGATAAAGGTTACCATTACCCCGCAACAAGCAGGTGACCTGACTATAACTGTAGTCAATCCCAATAATATCCGCTCCGTAGCTCCACAGAAAATTCATATCCCTGAACTGCCGACATTTCCCGAAGGTACATTGATCCAAGCGATCGGAGATGATACTATATATATAGTAAAAGGCCGATTTATCCGGGCCATTGATGGTGCAACCATTTCGCTATATCCGCATTTAAGTATTAGGGGTGCAACGTTTGTAACGCCCAATGAGCGAGATGGTCTGCAGCTATCTGGGCTCATTCGTGCTGATGGCACTGAAGAAGTATACGAGATAGATGACACCGGCAAGCGACATTGGCTCGATATGACGCCCGGTGCATTTGCTAATAGCGGGCGGAGCTGGGATGCAGTATATGTTATCAATCACGCCGAGCTTGACCGCATTCCCATTGGTCAACCAATCACTTCATGAGCATCGAAGAAAACATACTATTAGCCCCCTACACGTATTACAAGATCGGAGGTCCAGCCCGCTATTTTTTGCAGGGTGACGACCCGCTCGAAATTGCAAAAGCGTTACGCGAAGCACACGCTGAAGGACTGCCGCACTTTATTCTTGGTGGTGGCAGTAATATTCTGATTTCAGATAAGGGATTTAACGGCCTTGTAATTCATCCAACGCTCAAAAAAATCACGCGCGAGGGAGATGTTCTTCATGTTGACTCGGGAGCCCGCTGGCAAGATGTTGTTGACACTGCAACGCGCGAGGGGCTCCAAGGCGTGGAGTGGGGACAGGGGATCCCTGGCGACATGGGAGGGGCGATACGTGGCAATATTGGCGCATATTATCCCACTGTAGGCGGCACATTGAGTGACGTTGTCGCAAACGTGAGGGCCATCAATCATGCAACAGGGGAAATGTATGATCTGGCTCCGGCTGACGTAGGGTTCGACTATCGACACAGCTCGTTCAAAACGCATCGCGCAGGAGACTTGGTTATTGGTGCATCGCTCAAGCTCAAACCAGCAGACTCTACAGAGCTCAAGCGTAAAAACATTCAGATTCAAACGTACCGCGACGAGCGCCATCCAAAAGAACCGAGTGCGGGATCAACGTTCAAAAACATCAAAGATAAGTCGTTTATCATCCCGTTTGTCGAGGCAAATCCTGATATTCGCGAACTGTACACTAAGCGCTGGAATGGCAAAATACCTGCGGCATTTCTCATCGACGCAATTGGCATGCGCGGATTCCGCATTGGCGGCATACAAGTATCTCCGAAACATGCGAATTTTTTAGTGAATGTGGGCGGAGGCACGGCAGAGCATGTGATCATGATGACGAGCACCATCAAGCAGCGCATAAGGAATAAATACGGTATTCGCCTTCAAGAAGAGATCGCATATGTTGGTTTTGACTGACTTTCGTAATAATTAACGAACCACCACCACCCATGAATGTACAAATCGAGACATCGGGTTTACAATTGACAAACGAACTGGAAGAGTATATTAATAAGAAAGTCGAAATTCTTGAACGGTTCGTGACGAACGTGAATCCCGAGCCCGTATTACATTTACATTTTAAACGCTTCTCAAACAAGCAAACCGGAAAAATCTTTGAACTTCATGCAAGCATTACTGTCAACGGTACTGTTATCGCATTTGAGGATCAGGCATCGGAGGAACATGAGCTGATCGACCTTGTCGAAACAAAGTTGAAGCGAGCTTTGCGCCGAGGAAAGGCAAAAACAATCGGCGTAAAGCGACAACGAGATCTGCGCAACAAGATTTCTCAACGATTTTCCCGGCTTCTTGGAAGACAATGAGCGACATGATTGATGAACATATAGGCGCATGAGCATACTTGATTCTCTCTTTCAGCGCCGAGGCAATGCGCGGGAACTGAAAAATTACGATTCATACGTAGAACAAATCAATGCATACGAGCCAGCACTCGAGCAGCTTTCCGATGCAGACCTAAAAACACGTAGCGAAACATTACTGCATAAAGTGCGATCTGAAACGCCTGAGCGACAAAGCGCGGTTCTCGAAGAAATATTACCCGAAGCATTTGCGCTTGTTCGCGAGGCTTCTAAGCGCACATTAGGCCAGCGCCATTTCGACGTACAGCTTAAGGGAGGCATGGTAATCCATCGCGGCAAGATTGTGGAAATGAAGACCGGCGAAGGAAAAACGCTTGTTGCGACACTACCGAGCTATCTCAACGGACTTACCGGCCGCGGCGTACACATTGTCACCGTAAACGACTACTTGGCCCGCCGCGACGCGGTCTGGATGGGACAAATTCATCACGCGCTTGGTCTTACTATTGGCTGTATCACACAAGAAGAAGCATATGTCTATGACCCTTCGTTTATCAAAAAGAGTGATGGAAATACAGAAGGGGAGGCAGACCAGGAGCGCGACGAAACGGGGTCATTCCGAGTGGTGCACGAATATCTGCGCCCCGTGCCGCGCAGTCAGGCATACGCAGCCGATATCACCTACGGCACCAACAACATTTTCGGCTTCGACTATTTGCGCGATAACCTCGCTCATTCGCGCGAACAGCTTGTTCAGCGCGACTACTATTTTGCAATCATCGACGAAATCGACTCTATTTTAATCGACGAAGCCCGCACTCCACTTATCATTTCGAGTGCCGATGAAGAATCAAGCGAACTATATCTCAAATTTTCACACATCGCGCCGCAGCTTACCGAGGGCGTTGACTACAACGTCGACGAAAAACAGCGCGCTGTCAGTCTATCTGATAAGGGCATTGACGCAGCAGAACGACTCATCGGTGTCAAGAATTTGTATTCCGGTGCACACATTGATTTGGTGTACCATCTCGAACAGGCGTTACGCGCCAAAGTGCTATTCCATAAAGACAAAGACTATATTGTTAAAGACGATAAAGTGGTCATTGTCGACGAGTTTACGGGGCGGCTCATGCCGGATCGTCGCTATTCCGAAGGACTACACCAAGCGCTCGAAGCCAAGGAAGGCGTGAAGATCAAAGAGGAGTCCCGAACACTTGCCACTATCACATTCCAAAATTTATTCCGCAAATACCCCAAGCTCTCTGGCATGACTGGTACTGCAGCAACGTCGCGCGAGGAATTCGGAAGCGTATATGGTCTCGACGTTATTGAATTACCCACCCATCGCCCAATGGTTCGCATCGATAATCCGGATTTCGTCTACACAACCGAAACGGGGAAGTACAGAGCGATCATAAATGAAGTACGGGCGCGTCATGAGAAAGGACAACCCGTACTTATCGGTACCGTGTCGATCGAAAAAAACGAACTGCTCGCAACGCTACTCAAAGAAGATGGAATTCCTCATGAAGTGTTAAATGCAAAAAATCACGAGCGAGAAGCCCAGATTATTGCGCAAGCCGGGCATAAGGGCTCTGTGACGGTGGCAACGAATATGGCTGGCCGTGGTGTTGATATTAAACTTGGTGGCAATCCTTGCACTGACGAGGAAGCAAACGAGATTCGCGCGCTTGGCGGACTGTTTGTACTGGGCACCGAACGGCACGAAGCCCGCCGCATCGATAACCAGCTTCGCGGACGTAGCGGTCGCCAGGGTGATCAAGGAGAAACAAGGTTTTTCGTTTCTATGGATGACGACGTTATGCGCATATTCGGCGGCGACCGACCAAAATCGATTATGCAGCGATTGGGACTACCCGAGGACGTGCCAATCGAGAACAGCATGATCTCGAAAGCAATCGAACGAGCACAAACCTCAATCGAAGGCCATAACTTTGATATTCGCAAATACGTATTGCGCTACGACGAGGTGCTGAATAAGCAACGTGAGGCGATCTATTCGATGCGACGAAAGATTTTGATGGCTGATGTCGCGATGAACGCAGCGGACAAAAAACTCGAGAGCGCCGCTGACGCCATTAACCCAATTCGGGAGCGCGTGGTGAACTTCTTCGAAGAAGAAATCGTGAGTATCGCCTCGATTCATACGCCAGGCGACGAGATCAGCGGTTGGAACGTGGAGGAAATCGGAGAGGCAGTGCGAGCGCTTCTCAATGTTCATCCGCCGATTACTGATTCCTTGCGTGCTGTTATCGATGGTAGTGGAAATGCAAACGATAAACGCGAACACATAATCGAAGCAGTCCGAACAGTAGTATTTGCGCAATACGAACAGCGTGAAAAAGCGGTAGGAATTGAACGACTCCGCAATCTTGAAAAAGTCATCACTCTTTCCAGTATCGACATGCTCTGGACCATGCACCTAGATCATATGCAGCGAGTTCGAGATGCGGTACGACTGCGAGCGTACGGCCAGAAAGATCCATTAGTCGAATACAAACGAGAAGGCAATATTGCGTTCAAAAATCTACTTGTCGAAATACGCACCCAGGTCATCAGCGCCATCAGTAAGATCCAAGTTGTCCAAAAAGACATTACGTCATTCGAAGAAAAACAGCCAACCATGGTGTTAAGCGGCCCGTCGAAATCAGCGCTCAATCCATTTGCAAGCTCTAGCCCTGATAGCGCAGCAATAGAGTCGACAAAAACAACTGACCCGCGGTTCTTGAATATCGGGCGAAATGATCCGTGTCCGTGTGGGAGTGGAAAAAAATTCAAGAAGTGTCACGGGGCGTAAGGAACTAATATTCATGCGATACAATAAAATTCCCGAAAACTTCAACCCTCGATTTGAAATAGCCAGTTGTTTTATCGAATGCGATGGCAAAATTATTCTTCTGCAAAGGCATAGAGAGAAGTCACAGGGTGGGAGATGGGGACTACCCGCAGGAAAGGTTCAGAAAGGCGAGAGTATCGAAAAAGCTGTTTTGCGAGAAGTTAGGGAGGAAACTGGCCTAGATATCCCCGAGGAGAAAATAAGCTACTTTGGAAAAACTTTTCATCATCATGGGGATTATGATTTTGTGTTCCATATGTTTTCTACAACATTCGGCTCCTTGCCCAAAATCAGAATAAATACATATGAGCACAAGGAATTCGCATGGAAATCGCCAACTGAAATCCTTGCAATGGAAAAAGCCGAAATTGTGGAGGATTTAGATGATGTTTGTAAACTTTTTTACAACATACATGCCTGAGTCGAAAACCGTTAAAATCGTCGTATTCGCTCCAGAATCGCACGCGGACATCGTTCGCGAAGCCATGGGAAAAGCAGGCGCTGGAAGAATCGGCAACTACAAGCACTGTAGCTTTGCGTCGAAAGGAATCGGACGATTTAGGCCCGAGGAAGGATCCCATCCGACGATCGGGATAGTTGGAACATTGGAATCCGTTGTTGAAGAACGGATTGAGGCCGTATGCGAACGCGATACAATCGAAGCTGTTATTAAGGCAATCAAACAAGTTCACCCCTACGAAGAAGTTGCATACGATATATATCCTCTGGAAAAACTGTGATTACCGATTTCCTATTACGAAATACAACAAACTCGTCCGAGACAAAATTCCTGAAATCATTAAACGGAATGGGAAAACACCAATAACTCGCGTGGCTGATAATGCCGAGTATCGGGAAAAACTCAAAGAAAAGCTACTGGAGGAAGTTAAAGAATTTTGCGAGAGCGAATCCATTGAAGAACTCGCGGATATTCTTGAGGTCATCGACGCGATAAGCAATTTGAAGAAGTTTGCTCATACTCAAATCCAATCAATTCGTACAACGAAAATTGATGAACGAGGGGCATTCACGAAAAAAATCATCATGAATCTCCCCGCCCTTACAGGCGGGGTCTCTGTTTATTCGAACAGCGTTGCTGTCCGTCCCCTATCGTGCTTGCCTTGTTGGG
>Ga0154956_104_pt2 | contig 12311 bp, 11 predicted proteins | sample RifCSPhighO2_01_FD_105924 | JGI IMG/M metagenome (GOLD analysis project Ga0154956, IMG submission 105924) | Parcubacteria group bacterium RIFCSPHIGHO2_01_FULL_47_10b | reverse complement strand
ATCCATATCCGCGGCCATGTAATACTGAGATGAGCACCACTATGCCCATGATAGAAGCCCGTACCGCAGGTGGAGGCGCTGCAATAACAATCATGTACCCCCACAAAAACACTCCCATGATAATCACCATCCAAAATCGAGACACCCCAAGCGCATACAATATGGCACTGAACATCGCGACCAACATCACAATATTTTGTCCGGAGATGGCAACGATATGAGTTGTACCCGTGATTCGCAATTGCTGCCTGAATAATGGGGTCATCTGCTGGCGCGTGTTCAACACCATCGCGCTCATGAGGTTTGCCTGCTTCATGGGTAAGTGCACGCCGATAGCCCTCGATAATGTTCGGGATACTGGAGTGTCCGGATAACCTGGTGACGAATGCATTTCCTCGGGGTCAAATGCATATTGACCAAGTAATACGCCAATGAGCGCCACGATTATCATAGTCGTGCTCACAATACAGCGAGGGCGGCGCAAAGAAGCGATTCCTACACCCAGACCAAACATCCCAACGCCAATAAGCCATGGGTCGGTTATACGTCCACGATCAATAGCGCCAAGAACTATCCCCGCGCCAATGCCCCCAAGCCATACGCACATCACAACGACAAAAAGCGTCGATTGGGAAAATAAACGATCAGGTATGTGGAACACTTACTCACCTTGCATTTTGCGGCGAATAAACGCCGGAATATCATATTCGTCGTCTTGTTCTTCGTCCTCGCCAACGCGGCGACTCGCAAAATCGGTTTGACTCTCTGTCGGTTCCTTGGGTTTTTCGCGGCGGAATGCCGAATAATCAACTTTTTCTTCCCGCGCCTCAAATGTATCATCATCCCGACCCGGTGTTACTTTGTAAATCTCGCGGACTTCTTTTACTTTTCCACGATGCATTCGTTCCATATCGCCAAAACCGGTTGCAATAACAGTAATTTTGATCCGTCCCTTCTTGATATTCTCGTCACGGACTGCACCAAAGATAACCTTTGCGTCAGGATCAATTGTTTCGGTGATAACTTTTGCTGCCTTCGAAATTTCACTCATGGTCAAATCGTCGCCGCCGGTGACATTGAACAATACGCCTTGTGCGCCATCAATCGAAAGTTCAAGTAACGGCGAACTAATGGCCTTCTTGGCTGCTTTAATTGCGCGCTCCTCGCCTGATGCGATTCCGATTCCCATCAACGCAGAGCCGGCGTTGGACATTATTGCCTTAACGTCCGCAAAGTCGACGTTGATAATACCTGGAATGGTTATCAAATCGGCAATACCCTGTACTGCTTGGCGTAACACGTCATCAACGGTCCGAAATGCTTCGGTTAACGTTGTTTTCTTGTCGATAATATTGAGAAGTCGATCGTTTGGAATGGTTACCATGGTATCGACCTTGCCCTGTAATTCTTCTAATGCGTCACGGGCAATTTGGCTGCGTTGAGCACCCTCAAATGAAAATGGTTTTGTAACGACTGCAACTGTTAGAGCGCCTGCAGCTCGAGCTAAGTCAGCAACAACCGGTGCAGCGCCCGATCCAGTTCCTCCGCCAAGACCACAGGCAATAAAAATCATATCCGCTCCGGCGACTGCGCGTTCGATATCCTCCTTATTTTCCTCCGCAGCTTTTTTGCCGAGCTCGGGGTTCATACCAGCTCCAAGTCCCCTGGTTATTGATTTTCCAATATGAATCTTCTCGGTAGCCAATGAATGATGAAGATCTTGCGCATCAGTATTTATGGCGATAAATTCCACGCCGCGGATCCGTGCCTCGATCATCCGATCGATAGCATTGCCACCGCTTCCCCCCACACCGATGACTTTAAGATTTGCAAATGACTCGATGTCGGGTTTTATTTCTGGCATACAGATCAGTTAGATGAATAAAGCGTTCAAAAATTTCAATTTTTTGAAAAACCCCTCGTGGTCGTCCAAAAAATTGTTCTCTTTTCATCCTATATGAACAAAAAAACCTGTCAAGTAGGTCTTTTGTTTCGCCATTAGTGGCGCTAGAATTCGTTGCTTGCTCTTACGGAAGCAAATTTTTGAAAAATTTCCTCACTTCTCCAGTTGCTCGCCCTAACATTTTTTTATCTTTCTGAAAAATAGCGTGTTGTGTATGTTGCGCGCCATGTTCAAGCCCCCACAACAACAATCCCACTGCCTTGGCGCACGCAGGATCAGTAACTTGATCAATTAATCCTTTCACGTTATTTGGATACCCAACCTGCACCGGTAGCGCTAACTGCTCCTTAGCCAAATCCACAATGCCAGGAATCTTCGCCCCGCCACCAACAATCACGGCGCCAGCGGGCAAAAAACTCTTTTTATTCACTTTCTGAATTTCCGCATTTACGAGGTCAAAAATCTCTTTCATGCGAGCCTCGATAATCTCTGATACCTCGGATCGCCGAACTTTGACTGCTTCTTCAAGACCCAAATCAGCCAGATTGATTATCTCTGTTTTACGGATATCTCCGGGCAAGCATGACCCATACCGAATTTTCACTTTCTCCGCAGTATCAATGTCAGTTCGAAGTCCAATGGCCAGGTCATTCGTAATATGACCCGAACCGATTGGCAACACAACCAGCGTCGCAACCTCGCCCTCTTCATAGATAGCTATAGACGTTGTTTCTGCTCCGATATCTAAAAGCACTACACCCAGCTCCTTTTGTCGCTTCTGCAACACCGCTTCTGCAGCCGCAAGGGGCCCAGGTATTAAATCAGCCACATGTAAATCTGCTCGCTCAACAGCTTTGGTAAGATTTTTTAAATAGGGAGACGACGCAGTTAACACAAGCGTATCAACTTCCAGTCGAACACCATTCATGCCCACTGGATTTTTAATTCCTTCCTCGTGATCAATAGTAAAGCCCCGAGCCAGTACTGATAAAATTTCGCGATTCGGACTCACACTGACTGCTTCTGCAGCTTTTAATGACCGATCAACATCGGCCTCGGCAATTTCCCGATCTGCCCGAGATACTGCAACCACTCCCCTGCTCTCCTGGCATTTGAGTTGCGGTCCGTTCACTCCAATAAAACAACTGCGAATTTCGTGCCCTGAAATTGCCCAGGCCTCACGCGCTGCTTCGCGCAAACTGATAGCGACATCTTCGATATCAACAACAACGCCTTTTCGCATACCGGCAGACGGAAAATTACCCACGCCTAAAATCTGTGGTAGTTCATCCGGCGCTTTATGTGCGATCACCATTCGCACAGTGTTTGATCCGATATCTAAACCGACGCAATAAGATGACATAAATGGAAATGGCGCAACCAATTAGTTTCAAAATCGTGCATGGCGCGCGATGCACGCTCGATATCATGGGTATGTCCGACCACATGCCCCATGCCATGAATCAAGTAATACTCAATCGGTTCCCCTCGCTGTTGTATAAGCTTCGGACAAAGAACGATTTCTGCTGTATGATCATCTAGTACAAAGGTAAGTACGCTCGCAACCGTATCTTTCTTTCGATATTGTTTATTCAATGCCCTGCTCCGCGTGGTGCCCACAAAAACAATGCTTAATTCAAATGGTTTGTCGAGTGACTCAACTATTACCTGCGCGACTAAACGAATCCTGCGTTCATCTATCGTCTGTCGCGTCATATTAACGCTATGTATCTGAACACTATGAACCTGTTTATTTTCCCGTGGCTTTTTCTGCATGTTCTCGGACTATCTGATTCACAACTTGATTTACAATCGCTCCATCTGCACGCCCGGCGAATTTTTTCATTACCTGTCCGATAACAGCGCCGGGCCTTGTGACATCGACTGTTTTTCCTGCAATAAGTTCGCGTACCGCTTTTTCGATATCATCCGAAGAAACACCCACCGGAAGCAATACCTTTAAAACAGCCGCCTCTTTTGTTTCGCGATCGACAATGTCTGCTCGATGACCCTGTTTTGCCGCTTCAATTGCTTCTTCGCGCTTTCGGTGTTCTCGCCGAATTATCTTCACGATATCTTCGTCACGCAACTCCTTCGTATTGGCGGTATTGGCGCCAGCTTTTTTCAGTTCATAAGTAATCGCCGATTCGAGCATACGAAGCACATCTCGCGTCACAATATCAGCTTCCTTTGTAGCTGCTGTACGTTGTGCAATTATCTGCGCATGAAGCGACGGAAGTGATGGCATAACTACTAGCTATAAGTATATTACAATCTGCCGAGTTTTCGAAGCTTATCTTTTTCCGCACGCATCTTTTGTGACTGCAATGCTTTTTCTCGTCGTGCTCGCTTCGTTGAGCGCGGCTGAAAATGCTGCGATTCTTTTGCAGCGATTAAGTCGCCGCTCTTTTTAATGCGCTCCTGGAATCGTCGCAATAAACTACCAATATTCTCTTTTTCACGTTTTCGAACTTCTACCATGGTTAAGTAACCACACCTCCTTGCCGGCCTGCTGCATGCTGAACTTTGCTGTATTGTTGTGACTTTAGTGACATTAGTGTTTCTTTAACCGATCTTTAATTTCCTTTGTAATGTTGGCTAATTTTAATATCTCCTGGCTGCCGGTTGCCATGTCGCGTAAAATAATCCTGCCGTCGAGTAATTCTTTTTGACCAAGCATCAACGTATACAACACACCGTAACGGTCTGCTTGCTTCAACTGACTTTTCAATGAATCTCGGTCAAATGATGCAACAGCGATAATCCCCTGCTTTCGCAACTCATCAAATAATTTCAAGCTTCTCTTCTTCGCATCAAAGCCAAGTTGCGCCAGAAACACCGTCGGCTTTTGCGTATTTTTAAGCTCAACTCCCTCGGACTTCATCATTTCGACCAACCGCTCAATGCCGAGTGCGACGCCCCCTGCGGGAGTTGCCACAGGACCGCCAAGCATTTGAATAAGGTTGTCATAGCGACCACCACCACCAAGTGCAATGTTGCGCGCCTCGCCATCCTCATCGTTCGATTTCCATATTTCGAATACGGTCCGCGTATAATAGTCTAATCCTCGCACTAATAATGGGTTTACATTATACGGTAACTCAAGCTCATCGAGCATCTCCAATACTTGCTTAAAGTGGGTATATGATGCCTTCGACAAATTATCAATAATCTTGGGTGCATTTTGCGCAACCCGAAGCGCTTTTTCTTCTTTACAATCAAAGATCGCCAGCGGCCTCGTCCGTAATTTCTTTTTGCAATCCGCAGGGAGACTTGCTGCATGTTCACGCAAATAGGCTCGTAATTTTTCAAGATAGGGCACCCGGCTTTCGTTGTCACCAAGGGACGAAATCTGTATGGTAATATTCTTGATTTTCAACTTACTCAACAAGCCATACGTAAGCTGAATAATTTCTGCATCACTCGCTGGGCTAGCGGAGTTCAAAATTTCGAAACCTATTTGATGGAATTGGCGAAATCGTCCTTTCTGCGGACTTTCATGGCGGAAAAATGGACCGATATAGTAAAGCTTTATCGGACTTGGGCGATTCGGCATCCCGTGCTCTAAATACGCTCGTACAACAGACGCAGTGCCCTCGGGACGCATAGTTAGCGCATCTCCACCCTTGGTCTTAAATGAGTACATTTCTTTCTCTACGATATCGGTACCTTGGCCAACGCCCTTGGTGAATAGCGGTGTCGCTTCAAGAATCGGCGTATCAATGCGCTCAAAATTGTATGCCGCCGCTTCTTTTCGAACGACATCGCGAATACATTCCCAGTACGGCTGGTCTTCCGGCAAAATATCATGCATGCCGCGAGGCGACTGAATCGTACCGAACGTTTTCTGATCTGGAAATGGTTGCTCGTTTGCCTCGTTTTCGTTATTCATAAATCAATTAGTAATTATATTGCGGCGCTTCGATGGCCATTGCCTTATCAATAGGAAATACGCGGACAAGCGCACGCCCGATAATCAAATCTTCAGGAAGTGGCCCCCAGCGACGCGAGTCATATGATGCCTCGCGATTGTCGCCCATGACGAAGAATAGATCATTCGCAAGCGTCATATCTGTATCTCCTCCGGTCAGTTCCCCATCAGCTAAGTAACCGCTTTCAGTAAGTGAAAAACCATTCGGATGGTCCTCGTCGTAAATCGTTACCTGATTATTTTGAACCACTACGCGCTCCCCGGGTAATCCGATGACACGCTTGATATAGTATTGTTTCGGGTCTTTCGGATACTTAAATACAATGACATCCCCGCGGTGCGGCTCGCGAAATCGATACGTAATTTCATCGACGAGCAGATATTGTCGATCGCTGAAATTCGGCTCCATGCTTGAGCCCTTCACAAAAAACGGTTGCATCACAAAGAACCGGATCGGTATAACGATCAACAATGAAACAACGATAATCCGCGTTAATTCACCAAAAAATTGCAATAGCTGTCTTCGCATGTGATATAATCGGGAACATATAGTTATGCACTCATTCTACTTGTCAGAATGCGTATCGTCAATTGGCAACTTCGGTTGGTCGCTTCCCTCAAGCACAAGAAAGGTCTGATCCATAGTTGCCAGCTTCCCATCGGCCATATCATAACTCTGTTTTGCGTTGTATAAATGCTTTCCCAGCACGCGATACGTTTCTTCAAATTTCTGAAAATCCCCGCGAAGATGCGACAATCGCGACAGCATATCCTTCGCGCTTTGCTCGATTTGCAAGCCACGTAAGCCCATTGAAATGGCTTGGAGATATGCGTAAAAATTGCTCGGCGATGTCAAAATAACTTTTCGTTCAAACGAATATTCAAGCATAGACTGCGCCTCTGATGTTGCTACGATCTCATAATACACGCTCTCTGCCGGAATATACATGATGGCAAAATCGCTCGTCCCCTCCCCCGGATTGATATATTTATCTGCTATCGCATTGATATGAGTCTTGATATCTTGCAAAAACTGCTTCTGGAAGCGCCCTCGCTCCTTTTCATCATTACTCTCTTTATATTTTTTGAAATTCTCGAGTGGAAACTTTGCATCAACGGGAATAGTTAAGTCGCGAAGCTTTATCACTGCATCGACACGCGCGCCACTCTTAAACCCGTGTTGCAACTTGAAGCTGCCCTGGGGTAAAATATTTTCGAGTAAATCAGCAAGAAAATACTCGCCAAAACCGCCGCGCAACTTGGGGGCTTTTAATAATTGCTGTAAATCTTGAATATCCTTTCCGATCTCCACAATTCGCTGCGACCGCTCAGTGAGCCGCCCAAGTTCCGTATGCACGCGCCCAACAGTCTGTGCCGCATTATCCAATCGCTGATGCATGCTTTGCTGTGATCTACCTATTTCCTCAACATGGAGGCGAAACTGCTCTCGCAGCGTCTCAGAAGTTCTCTCAAACGATTGCTGAAGCGACCGGAACAGCATGACGGCTGCGACGATAACCGCGACCCCAACCACTCCGATAATTAGTGTTGTTGCATCCATATATGAACGTTATTGCGGTTTATTTCGATATATTGCCTTGACTGTTTCCACGCCTACGAGGTTCAATCCCCCAAGCGCTAATAAAATGAGCCACATATACCCAGGCAGCGGCGTCGTATGCAAGAATACATTAAAGAACGGGGCATATACCGCGGCAAGCATCATAATTAATCCAAAAACTAACGACAGCGCCAAGTAGGTATTTGAAAATGGGTTGATTCTCCACACCGGTTTTCTGAATGATTTGATCGCGTATAAATTAATAAAGAATTGTACAGATAAGCCAGCGAAAACGACAGTGCGGGCTATCCTTGGATCAGTACCGTTTTTCAGCAACATATAAAATACGGTGAGTAATAGGAGGTCAGCAATAATTCCAATAACGAATATCCGGGTCTTCATTTCTCTGTTAAGAATTCTATGACTTCGCGGGATTGGCTTGCGTCGCATAATATCATCTTCTGCTGGTTCAAACCCGAGTGCAAATGTTGGAAAACTGTCTTGGATTAAATTGATCCATAAAACCTGTACCGGTAAAATAGCCAACGGTAGTCCCAAAAACAACGATCCCAGCACTAATATAAACAACGTAAAGCTATCTGACAACAAATACACAATGATTTTGCGAATATTATCAAACCCTACTCTTCCCTCACGTATTGCAGCCACTATCGTCGAAAACTTATCATCCAGCAAAATTAAATCAGCACTCTCTTTTGCAATATCAGTTCCCGATCCCACTGCCACGCCAATATCTGCCTCTTTCAGAGCTGGTGCGTCGTTAATGCCATCGCCTGTCATTGCAACAGTCGCGCCCCGCGCTTGCCATGCATCAACAATCCGCAATTTATGCTCCGGGTTGACTCGGGAAAATATCGAGACATGCTGCACGCGATCTTTTAATTCTTCATCGCTAAGCGCATCTAGCTCAAACCCCTCCATGACCGCTGATCCATGTACATCAAACCCAAGCTCTTTTGCAATCGCCCGCGCCGTTAATTTATGATCCCCTGTCACCACGACCGGTCGAATCCCCGCGTGTATGGCCTCCTGAAGCATCTGCCTCGTTGTGTGCCTAATAGGATCACGCAATGCTATAAGCCCCAGCATGGTTAACCCTTTTGCATGGGACTCGAGCTCTTGATCACTCATTGATCCCCACTGTTTCGTTTCCGCCTTTGTCCCGTAGGCAATCGCTATTACCCGCATGCCTTGTGACGCTAATTGTTCATAACGACCCTCCAGCTCCTTTTGTTTCGTTTTCGACCACGGATGACTTTCTCCGTGTAATTCATAGTGCGTACAACGCTCATAAATCATTTCTGGTGCACCAGCAATTGCCAAGAGGTCGTGCGCCTGCGTAAACCGATGCACTGCCCCTAAAAACTTTCGTCGGTTGTCAAAATTCAATCGCGCTTTCTGTCGGTGCGCCTTTTCAAGCCCAATTTCATCGACCCCCCTCTCATACGCAGCCATTGCAACTGCTCGATCAGTAGCCGAACCCTTGAATCGCGCCTCTTTCGACGGATCATCACCGTCCTCAACTATACTGTCACCTGCCAACACTGCCATTTCAAATAATTTCTTTTCTTCTGCCTTATTGAGCGCATGATCGCACCCCACAACCTCCGACACTATCATGCGCCCTTCAGTCAACGTCCCCGTTTTATCAGTCAATATGACTGACGCGGACCCCAGCGTTTCCGCAGCAACAAGATTTTTTACCAAGCCGCGTTGCGCCAATATCCTTCGTGTCGCGATGGCCAATACGACTGTCATAGCCACCGGCAGACCCTCGGGAATCACCGACACCGCGATCGCCACTGCTGTTAGAAACATCTCTGATGCTTCACGCCCAAGCGTCACCCCAAGCCCAAAAATAACCAATGTCACTATTGCTACCAAAACGCCAATAACTTTCCCCAGATACGCAAGCTTTTTCTGAAACGGCGTGTATTCGTCTGTATTGTGATTGTGCTGAATCAGATCGGCGATTTTACCTACCTGCGTATGCTCGCCAATTGCCACTACCACTGCCCGTCCCTCTCCCCGTTGCACGATCGTATTCATAAACACCATCGAGTGCTGGTCGCCTAAAGCCAGCGACCCTGCTTTTCCGATCACCCCATGGTCCTTATGAATGCTGTGAATGTCCTTCATCGCCGGCACCCATTCACCGGTCAGCATTGATTCATCAATTTGCAAGTTTTGTGCTTCAATAAGACGCGCATCTGCGGGTACCTTGCTGCCTGCTCGAAGCATAATAATATCTCCTGGTACGATATCCCGCGCATCAATTTCGTGCGCTGATCCATCCCGCCAGACAAACGCAGTCCTAGTGAGTGCTTGCTGGAGCTTTTGAAACGCCCGGTCGGCGCGCGACTCATGTAAATAGCCAATAATCGTATTCCCAATAACCACCACTAAAATCACCGTCATATCAATATACTCTTTCAGCGCAAACGTGATCCCCGCTGCAATAAACAACATATATATGAGCGGGCTCTTGAACTGCTTCAAAATATTCTGTAACGGCGTAGTTCGACGCCGTTCTTCCAGCTCATTTAAGCCGTGTCGCCCTTGCCGTTTTGTCACCTCATCAAAAGACAATCCGCTGGGTACGGACTTCTGTGCTTCGAGCGCCTCATCAACACTCATCTCATACCAACGCTCATGGAGCCCATGCGACTGCGGCACTGTTCTCTGCGCTGCCATAGAGCTATTATAGCACAACGATGCTATGACCCCAACGGGATTCGAACCCGTGTTTCCACCGTGAGAGGGTGATGTCCTAGCCACTAGACGATAGGGCCATCTGTATAGTTCCTATGCGTTATTCTACCCGAAAAGCCCTAAAAATCAAGCCACTCTACCGCTCTGGCGGTATTTGGTAATAGTCTAACAAAAACTTCGCGAGTTTGCCGAACGACGGCGCAACTGACTGCGATGCAAATTCAATATCAGATGGCGCTTCGAGCTTGATTGCTATAGAAAATCGCGGATCAAACGCCGGCGCAAACCCTACATAAGTATGAATAGTTCGATCATCGGCATATCCTCCCGGAACTGGCACTTGGGCTGTGCCTGTTTTACCGGCAATGAAATAGTTCAGCACCTTGGCTCCGCGAGCCTGGCCATCGTCAACAATCGTTACCATCATCGCAGTCAAACGATTTGCCGTATCAGCGCTTATTGCTCGCCCTGTAACAACTGGCTCAAACGCTGTTTCGACATCGTTATGAATGGTCGCAGCAATTACATGCGGCTTCATAATGTTGCCTTCATTGGCAATTGCGTTAATAGCCGACAAAAGCTGCACCGGCGTCACGCTGATGCCCTGGCCAAACGCAGCAGTTGCATAGTTGACATCACGATTGGTGTACAAGTTGGCAATACTACCTTGCTTCTCCGCTGCAATATCAATGCCTGTTGTGCGCGCAAACCCAAACTTCTCCATATATTCCAAAAATAGTTCCTTTCCTATCTTTTGCTGCACATACATAATCCCAGTGTTGATCGAATTTTTCAGAATATCAGTCATGGTCACAACGCCAAACACTTTATTTTCGGCATTACGAATCACCCGATCCGCAACAACGGTATAACCCTTATCATCGTTAAACGTTGATTCAGGTGTTACCACGCCGGTATCGAGCCCCGCAGCCATTGCAATCGGCTTCATGACCGAACCAGGCTCAAATGGTATATGCACCAAGGGATTCAAGAATAGTTGCGGATTTTTTACATCTGCATATGTATTCGGATCAAATGACGGCAACGAATCCATGGCAATAACAGCGCCGGTTTTTGGATTCATCACGAGCGCGGAAACACTCATTGGCCTATATTTCTGATTCAGTTCCTTCAACATATCTCGCACTGAAAACATGACATTCTGATCCAATGTCAGCACAATATCATCGCCGTTATCCATTGGCTTTACCGTTTTATTGCCAAAAGGAATTAACCGACCAAGTCCATCGAGCGCCCCAGAAAAAATACCTCGCTGGCCCTGCAATTGCGCATCATAAAAACCCTCGACGCCATATTGCCCAGCACGATCTGCTCCCTCGAACCCCAAAAAGCCAATCGTCTGCGCACCAATATCTCCGAGCGGATACGATCGGTCCCATGTTTTTTGTATATGCACGCCCGTGATGCCAAGCGCCTCAACCGACGTCGCCTCTTCTTCAGTAAGACGCTTTTTCAGCGGCTCGTAAGGATCACCAGGAATACTCACGCGCGCCAAAACATCAGCTGGATCAAGCGATAACGCTGTTGCGATCTTCTCTGCGACTTGTGCGCCGTCGGCTCCCGACTCTTGCACTTCGCGTGGAACCACATAGGCCGAAGGAATTTGTTTATTGATAGCAACGGGTAACAAAACACCATTTTTATCATTAAAAAAAATTTCCCCGCGCTTGGGAACGACTTCATGTCGAACCACTGAACTACGCTCTGCTGCTGCAAGATAGTCAGAATGTTCAATTATTTGCAAAACATAGAGACGCCCAATAAGGCCGACACCGCAGACGCAAAAAAAAGTGGCAGTAACAACAAGCCGCCACCGCGGCAGTTCTGACTTCTGGGTATGTGTTGCGTGCATCATGAATCAAGCAATAACAAAACCGGTAGCTCCCCCAGCGCCTAGCTGTGCTGTGAAGCAACAACAAGGTGCTGGGTGTACCGACACTAACCACTCTCTTTTATTCAAAAAAAGGGGCCAGTGTGACTTGAGAACCACCGGCTTTGATATAGCGTATATTCGTTACATCCTGTAATTGCAAAGATTGTTTGACGGTGCTTAATCGCTCCACGCTTGACGCCACCGTAATCGTCAGCATGAGGTCGTGACTCTGACTCCGTAACTCCTGAATTTTGTCTTCATATTCCTGCATCCTATACCCTTGATCAAT
>Ga0154956_105_pt1 | contig 12484 bp, 11 predicted proteins | sample RifCSPhighO2_01_FD_105924 | JGI IMG/M metagenome (GOLD analysis project Ga0154956, IMG submission 105924) | Parcubacteria group bacterium RIFCSPHIGHO2_01_FULL_47_10b | reverse complement strand
CAAGTTGCGATTGCAAAAAAACAAGAACCTGCTCAAGTTCACTTTTTGCCTCAAGAGTAAGCGATTGCGCATTCTCAAAAATATACCGATATTGCGAAACGGTCTGCCAAAAATCCATTGCCTCATAGCTGGTTTTATTCAATAAACGAAAATAGAGCTTTAAGTTCGTCTTTTTGAGAGGTATCCCCTCCCGAAGAGCGCTATAGACTACTTTTGGTGCAGCGCGGTTTAAAACCACAACATCAATGTTATCGGTGCCTAAAATTTCGACAAGATCAGACCAGATACTCACTTCCTTTTCATACGTTGACGATGTTTCAATTTCTGCAAATTCATGCGGCGTGAGATAAACCCCAATATCCCAATCAGAATGCACGTTTGCCGAGCCCTTCGAACGAGATCCAAAAAGAAAAGCTAATTCTACAGCTTTATTCCGGTCGAAATACCGTTTCAGCTGTTGCATTTTCCCTTCTAGATCATTGCTCATTAGTTTTATTGTACGAATAATTCCCTAAAAAGCAATGGGCTGTATGTGCCTTATGCATGGGCTATAGCGGCGTTCTTGTTTCTCGGCATTCAGAATGATAGACTGAAACCACGATGACTCCAAAAGTCGTAACCATCCACCAACCCGAATTCATGCCGTGGCTGGGTTTTTTTGATAAAATGGCACACGCCGATGAATTTGTCATCCTTGATACCGTGCCGTTCCGCAAAAATTATTTTCAAAACCGCAATCGCATACCTGTAAAAGCATCCAAACAGGGCTGGATATGGCTCACTGTGCCGGTGCGCGCGCGCCACGGGCAACCAATTAACGAAGTTGCCATAGATAATACAACTGCCTGGGGCAAAAAAATCTGGAAAACAATGGAACAAACCTATGCAAAGGCGCCTTTCTTCAATGCCTACAAACAATTCCTCCGCGAAACCTTTCTTGAAAAAAAATGGAATTTGTTGCAACCACTGAACTTAGAGCTCATTACTTACTTGAAGGCGCAACTACAAATCAAAACGCCGCTTGTACTCGCATCAGACATAAAAGCGACTGGGATGAAGAGCCAGCTCCTCGCGTCTATTTGCGCTGCGCGCGGCGCCTCAACCTATCTCGCCGGACAAACGGCGAAACAACTCTACCTAGATGAAACACCATTCAAGCAAAACGGTATCGCCGTCATATATCATTCGTTTTCCCACCCAACGTACCAGCAACTCCAATCCCCATTTGTAACCGACATGTCAGTCATTGACCTATTATGCAATAAAGGAGACAATGCTCTCAAACTTTTTCACACACAAAAAACACATCCTTAATATAGTGCCCGAGTGGTATATCCTTTGAAAAAAAAGTGTCAAATAAATAGGGAAAATCTCTGAGCTTGAGACTCGAATCATTCGATAACCTCCCTGTTCTAATATCTGCCTGATACTTTAAATTTCGAAATTTCTTGAGAGCCCTGAACCCACTCTTGAGTAATTTGCTTTCCACCATGCCTTCAGTGAATGTGTAAGGATGATAGACGCTCCCTTTTCCAAGTTTCTCTTTGACTGTTTTATATGCTGTAGCAATAGGTCCATATGTGTTCACGGAAAAATACAAAATGCCATTTTTCCTCAATGTTCGATAAATCTCAGATATAACCTTCATGGGATCCTGGACGTGGTCAAGAACATTTATGCAAATTATTTTCCCGAAAAAATTATCGCTATAAGGAAGAGCCTCCCCTTTGCCATCGGAAAAGTGAATTGATTGTGAATCCTTTTTTAGCAACAAATATTGGTCCATAAGAGGATCAATCCCATAACGATCCCCGAAGTCTAAATAGTGAATGGGGCCAAATGGACCACACCCAACCTCAAGGATACGCCGGATATTTAAATCAGGCCTGATCTGTGTAATAATGTCTAGGTGCTCCCTCCAGTAATCTTTCGTAAGAGGATCAGTGGAGTCTTTCTGAAATAATGGTTTATGTGATTCCAGCTCGTGCTTTTGAGCTTTTTGCCACCTTTTTTCAGTGATCATTATTTTTTTAGTTTAATTAAGTCTTCTTAGTAATAATAACATGGTTCAACCAAAAGGAAATACACATCACTTAGAACCAATCGTGGCTATTTCAATCGCTCAACGATCAGCGAAACAATCATTCGCACTGAGCTATTTTCTCTACATTAAGGCAATGGTGGTTTTTTTTACGCAAATTGCCATTGCACGCATGCTGACGCCAGAGTCTATTGGTATTGTCGCACTATCTTCATCATTATTTGTTGTCGTCAAACTCTTCGCTCGCTGGGGCCTGTCCGAGGCAATTATTGTTGAGAGCGATAAACGCCCCAAATTAACTGACACTATTTTTTGGATTCGATTAGCCTATGTTTTAATAGTGCTAATCGTTGTACTTGCCTTCCTTCCAGTCATACAGCACTTCTATGAATCGCATGTAGTAACAATTTTTTACATCCTTCTTCTTCCAGTATTATTAGGTCTCTTTACTGAATTTCCTCTGGCATATTTACAGAAAAATCTCCGCCTGAAACAACAGGGGTTCATCGATCTAGTCACCACGATTCTGGCCTCAATCACAGTGGTTGTTATGGCATACAACGGATTTGACTTATGGGCATTGACCCTTTACGTTGTTCTAAATTTTCTTCTACCATTCTTTGCGTTTTGGATCGTCTCGCCGTATCGACCAAGATTCAAGTTTAGCATCGAAGATTTAAAATGGTTTTATCATTTTGGAAAAAATATTTTTTTGGGGGAGTCAGCAGGAATGTTGATCAATCAACAAGGTGACAACGCGATACTGGGAACAATTAAAGGACCGGTTCCTCTTGGTTTTTACTCGATGGCAAATAAATTATCTTCTGCCACGCAAATTGTTTCTATCTCTGGAATATTGACCGCTTCTCTGCCAACATTTTCTCTGCTAAGGGACAACTCGGTTAAGCTAAGGCAGGCTTATGAATACATCGTCCGTAATTTGAGCCGCCTAATTATTCCTACTCATATATTACTAGGGATTCTTGCCCCGGAATTGATCACTTTTTTCTTTGGACAAAACTGGCTCCCTGCTGTTCCTATTTTTCGAATACTCCTAATTTACTTAATAGTTAATCAGCTATCCCGGATCGAAATTTTATTCCATTATGGAATTGGAAGTCCAAAAAGTATTTTCAAAGCGCAACTTCTTGGGCTTTCTATTTTTTTAATTTTTGCGATCCCCCTCACTATTTATTGGGGCTCGATAGGAATGGCACTCACCCTAGACGTTGCCTTCAGTTTTTCATACTGGTTCATGGTAAAACAAACACGGAAGAAAATCGGAAACTCAATCTGGCCTCATTTGAAAATAATTACGGCCGCAACATTAATCTCCGCGCTAGTTGTGTTACTCACAGAATTGCTCCTCCCCAAAATTGCGCTCACTCGAATTATTTTACAATCAATTATTTTCGGGATCTCATATGTTTCGGTTCTACTCATTTTAGAAAAAAACCAGCTCGTTGAGGATGTCAAAAAAATCCACAAGCTCGTATTTTCAAAGTCAAAAAATCGTCGATAATCACCTCTCGTAAGATTATTATGATCCATTCCGACTACACAAAGCAAGTTGAACAATTATTCTCAAACGTCCCATATGAGATTGGACAAATTGAGACACCATGGGCAAGAGAATTGATTAATTTTTTGTTACGCACATTTTCAGCTTCTCGTCCAGCTATCGTGGATCTAGGGTGCGGCGCAGGTGCACTTGATAACTATCTGACTACGATTGGTTGCGAAGTGATCGGTATTGATCTAACATCAATTGTGTGTAAAGCGAAAATAAAATATCCGGCACTCAAAATGTTGCCATTCGATCTAAATTACGGCATACCAATTGACGATAACGTTGTTGATATTGCATATTCAGCGCATGCCATTGGATATCTCAAAGATCCAAATTTTTTCATCAGTGAAATCCGCAGAGTTACAAAACCGAATAGCCATGTTATTCTCGCAACCCCAAATTCTACGAGTCCACTCGAAATTATGAGAGACATAAAAAAACACCTTAGACACCTGGAAGGGGTCAGAGGCCTTAGCCAGCGATCAAAATTCAGTTTTCGTTCACTAAAAAAACTTCTCGCGCTGCATCATTTCGAAATTGTTGAGCACTATTATTATTCAAATAGACAAAATATAATACAAAGTTTTGGTGAAACAATGTTAGTAATCGGAACGAAAGTGAGTGAATAATTTTCACAATAGTATAATAATTGTGATATTACTCAAAGTTGTAATTGAATGATGAGTATGACAAAAAAAGCCCGCGACATCATTTTCCTCACATCCCACCCCGTCCCCTATCATGTGCCTACGCTCCAAGCGCTCGCAACGTACAAAGACATTGATCTTACTGTCCTCTACTGCTCTGATACGGGGATACACGCCGTGAACGACCCTGGTTTTGGGGCGGCAGTCAAATGGGATCTGCCATTGCTCGAAGGGTATCACTATCGTTTTTTAAAAAATGTATCGCCTCGACCCGACGTTAGCACGTTCTGGGGTCTTATCAATTTCGGTATTGTGCCTTTATTAGTTCGCCAAAAGCCGAGTGCAGTAATCGTACACGGCTACTATCGTTTCACCAATTGGTTAGCTATCGTGACATGCTTGCTCGCTCGCATCCCCATACTCTTGCGCGGTGAGTCAACGCTTCTGTTCCAACCTCGTAATCCAATCAAACGCTGGCTCAAAGACCGCATTATGCGTTTTCTTGTCAGCCATAGCGCTGGCTTTTTGAGTGTGGGAACTGAAAACACAAAGTTTTACCAGCACTACGACGCTCCCGAAAAACTCATATTCCATGCCCCCTACACAACAAACAATGATTTATTTATCTCTAAGGACAAACAAGCAAGCAGCCAACGACAAGCCATCCGAAACCAATACACTATCGCCGACAACCATGTCGTGTTTCTTTTCGTCGCAAAGCTCATCGAACGAAAGCGTCCACTTGAGCTAATCCATGCATGGGAACGAATTCCACCCGAATTGCACAGCCGCGGCGCACTGTTGTTTGTCGGGTCTGGAAATCTCGAGCAAGCCCTCAAACAGTACGTCCACGATCATAAACTCAAAAACATTCATTTTGCAGGGTTTATCAACCAGTCCAACCTTCCGGACTATTACAACGCGAGCGATGTATTTGTATTGCCTTCCGAAAAAGACATGTGGGGCATCGTGGTAAATGAAGCCATGTGTTACGGCAAACCAATAATCACCACGGACAAAGTCGGCTCTGCGACCGATTTAATCGACGAATCGAATGGCTTTATCTATCCTTCTGGTGATATCGAGGCGCTCGCCAATCACCTGTTATTCTTTTTGAACAACCCCGGAAAGGCATCAACGATGGGTACCAATTCGTTCAAAAAAATATCGAAGTGGGGTCCGTCAGAGACAGCGCAAGGCATTCATCGCGCAATTCTTCATATCACGCAGCATGGCAGTCAAACATAAACAACTAAATATTCTCATCGGCGATCATTTTTTCCCGGGATCATTGGGGGCTTCTTATGCCCGCGCGTTTGAATCTCTTGGTAATGTATGTGTGCGCTTTGAACTTTCACTCACCACATATAGCACCATACAACATCCCGGGACAACCCGACTTACAAGAGCACACTGCATCAAGGCGATGAATCAGGCGCTCCGAAAAATTGTGCACGAAACGCGCCCTGATCTCATCTTCATTATTAAGGGAAAAGAGCTCGACCCCGAGGCGCTTAACGACCTTCGCGAACTGTCGACAGCACCCATTTTCAATTTCAACCCTGATGGAGTCTGGAGTCCGTTCAGTTCATCTGACTATATTGTCGACTGCGCACCATTGTATGACTGCTTGCTCACCCCGCGTCGATGGGAATTACCAAAATTAAAGCAACTTGGCGGGCAGCACGTGACATGGTTACCTTATGGCTATGATGAAAAACTACATTATCCGACAACAATCACTGAAGCGGATCGGGCTTTGTATCATGCAGCCATCTCGTTCATTGGAACGTGGGCACCCGAAGACCGCATCTCGTTATTGAGCGACATTGCGCGTTACGGCAACGATCTCAGAATTTGGGGGTCGTCGTGGGAAAAATTAAAGCCGCTTGGTACTCTTTTTCACATGCTTTCAATCCTCGGACTCCATATACCAAAGCAACTCTTAGGACTTGGGTCGCCGCTTCATAATCATATTATGGGATATCCTGTCTATGGCGAGCTATTTTTGAAGGTTGTGCAAGCGAGTGATATCAACCTTGCATTTTTGCGAAAAGCAGATAGGGACGACCATACCATGAGAACATTTGAATTGCCTGCATGCGGCGTTTTTGTGATAGCAGAACGCACACAAGACCACCAAGGTTTCTTCCACGAAGACATAGAGATGGTGTTTTTTAATGGCGATAAAGAACTTCTTGAAAAAATTGGGTTTTATAAAAAACGGCCTCGCTTGAGGCAAAAAATCGCTCGCGCAGGGCTCGAACGTTTACGAAGTAGTCCTTATCGGTATACTGATAGAGCGAAAACAATTCTTTCCCTATTTGAAACAATACAATCGATATAACCATGAAACACACAGCAAAAAAAACAATACTCGTTACCGGTGGTATGGGATTTATTGGTAGCAACTTTGTTGAGGCGTTATATAAAGCCAAGCCAGAATCGCATATTGTCGTCCTCGATATCCTCAATTACGCTGGGCGGTTCGAAAACATCCCCCCCAATATCCACTCGTCTCCGCGATTTCGATTCGTTCGTGGAGATATTCGCGACCAAGGATTAGTTGAGCAGCTCATGCAAAACGTTGACTATGTTGTTCATTTTGCAGCCGAGAGTCATGTAACGAGATCGCTACAGAATAGTCATGTTTTTTATGACGTGAACCTTATGGGTACTCATACTATGATCCGCGCGCTCCTGCAAGCAGGTCGTTCAATTGAAAAATTTATCCATATTTCAACGTGCGAAGTGTATGGCGATGCCTATACTGGTCCCATACAAGAAACACTCGCTCAGCGCCCCGCAACTCCCTATGCCGGCTCCAAGGCCGCTGCCGAAACGCTTGTGTATGCATTCTATAAAAGCTTCGGCATACCAGTCGTTATCGTCCGCCCTTTCAACGGATACGGCCCTAGAGAGCATATAGAAAAAGTTATCCCTCGGTTTATTACCAATATCATCCAAAACAAACCGATCGAAATACATGGTACGGGTAAACAAACCCGCGATTGGACCTATATCGATGACTTTTCACACGGTCTCATGGCCATCCTTGATACTCCTATAAAAAAGGTTCATGGGGAAATAATGAACTTCGGCTCGGGCAAAGGGATAAGCATAAATGACATCGCTTCTATTATTGTCGATCATAGCGGGACAAACAGAAACATGATTACTCATATCGCCGATCGACCAGGCCAGGTGTATTCATTTGAGGCAGATACTGCTGTTGCACAAAAACTTATCGGATGGAACCCTGCAACAAAATTTCAGGATGGTCTCAAGCAGACCATTGACTGGTATCGCAACAACCCAGGCTGGTGGATGCCACTCCTCGGCACAGAAAAAGTCGAAGTGGCCATTGATCATACCAAGGTACAATTCTAATACCTTTATGACTGTAGTAACAAAACCAATTCCTTTCGTCAATCTCGCCCGCGAACACGCAGCTCTCAAAAAAGAGCTTACTAAAGCGTTTCATCGATTACTCGATTCGTCAAACTTTATTCTCGGCAAAGAAGTGGAGCAGTTCGAACACGAATTCGCGGCTTTTCTTGGTGTTAAACATGTGTGCGGAGTTGCTTCAGGAACCGATGCGCTTATCCTCGCCTTGCGAGCAATTGGCGTGGGACCAGGCGATGAAGTCATCGTCCCTGCGTTCACGTTTGTGGCTACCGCCATTGCCGTTCAATTGGTCGGAGCACGCCCCGTATTTGTCGATATTACACATACAGATTTCACTATCGACCCAAAGCTTGTCAAGCGCGCCATTTCTCCTGCAACAAAAGCCATTATTCCTGTTCACTTATATGGATATCCCGCTGCAATGGCAGAAATATGCAAGCTCGCGAGACAACATCACTTGTATGTGATTGAGGATGCGGCACAAGCGCATGGGGCGCGGATTGGCAAAAAAATGGTTGGAACGATCGGTGATATCGGGAGTTTTAGCTTTTATCCCTCAAAAAATCTGGGCGCTCTGGGTGACGGCGGCGCAATCGTTACGAATAATGCCAAATTGGATTCATCGGTCCGACTCATGAGAAATTACGGAGAGCGAACAAAATATATACACGATTCATTCGGAACTAATTCTCGACTCGATGCGCTGCAAGCGTCATTCCTACGCATTAAGTTGCCCCACCTCGAAACATGGAATGCAACGCGCGCCGGATTAGCAAAACGATATAACCATGGTCTACGCACCCTTTCAAATATTACGACTCCCCCAATAGATCTCGGCAAAGCTATCCACCCGGTTTTTCATTTATTTGTCATGCGGGCTAAGCAACGCAATGCGCTCCTGAATTGGCTACACAAACATAAGATCGCCGCACAAATCCATTACCCCCGCGCGCTTCATCAGCAAAAAATTTTCTCGTCATTAGGGTATAAAGCGGGAGATTTTCCCGTAGCCGAAGAAGTTGCACAAACAGCAATCAGTCTTCCAATGTCACCGTATCTGCGCCGTAGCGAAGTCGATATGGTTATCCGAACCATACAGTTATTTTTCACCAGTAACTAAGCCATGGATCGTCTATTATTTATTGGACAATTAAATCCAGTGGGTCGAAGCTACCAACGATTCCAAACTTTGAAACGCATGGGCCATGAAGTCGATGGTATTTCCACCATTTCATCTGCCTCGCGATTCGAAGACCTTGTTCCATTCCCGGCTAAAATAATGCGCCGCGCCGGATTTCCTCTCGACCTTACTCAAAGCAATCCAAAAATTTTAGACTATGTCGGCAAGCATAAGCCTCCTATTGTGTGGATCGAGAAAGGGACCACCATTCACCCAGATACACTAAAACGAATAAAGATTCTTTCCCCTCATACCACACTCGTTTCCGTTTCTGAGGACGACATGTACGCACGACATAACAATTCCGATTACTATCGAAGGGGGTTATGCTTTTACGACATTGTTTTCACCACAAAAACATACAATTTGTCGGAGCTTCGACAAATTGGCGCACAGAAAACCGCATTATTTCTCGATGCATTCGACGATACCTTGCATCGTCCTACGATGCTTTCAGCGACAGACAAAAAACGGTTTCAGACCGGCGTAGGGTTTATTGGCACTTTCGAACAGGAGCGTGCTGAAATGATGCTGTATCTCGCCAAGCACAATATCCCTATAGTAATTTGGGGGAATGGATGGTGGCGGTTGCGAACGAAGCACCCCAATCTTACCATCAAGCATCAAGCGATCTATAACGAGGACTATGTGAAAGCCATTGGTGCCACAGATATCAATCTCTGTTTTTTAAGAAAAATAAACCGAGACCAAACAACTAGCCGAACTGCAGAGATACCAGCATGCGGTGGATTTATGCTCGCAGAACGGACGAACCGACATATGGAATTATTTGAGGATGGTACAGAAGCACTATTTTTTAACTCGAAATATCACTTATTACATCTTATCCGCGTCTATCTCAAAAATCCTGAAAGGCGTCGGGCTATCGCACAAGCCGGCAGAGCGCGTTGTATCAAAAGCGGGTATAGTCACCGTGAGCAACTCACAAAAATGTTAGCTTTGATAAAGACCCTACCATGAAACAACGACCGCTCATCAGTATTTGCATACCGACATATAACCAGCCAGACTCTGTGCGGAACTTTCTTCAGTTACTCGAGCCGCAATTAAGCGATGCTGTGGAAATAGTAATCCAAGACGATAGTCCTGATAATGCAACTGAACGTATTGTGCAAGCCTTCGCACAACGAATCCCAATCCGTTATTTCCACGGAAAAAAAGAGGGGATCGACAAAGCGATTTTGTCGTTAACAAAAGAAGCCCGAGGAACGTATGTGTGGTGGTTTGGAGATGACGTAGTGGCTCCAGACGGTCTAAAACAAGTCCTCCAAATACTCACTGAACATCCTGATATTACGTTTCTGTATGCGAATTCTCAAGAAATCAACAAGCAAGAACTTGTCTTTCCTCATCGGGAGAGCGAGTTTTTTTCCAACCGCAATGAAGTCATTGAATATCTGACCAGTTTTTTAGGATTTATTACTGCCACTATATTCAAACGTGAAAAGGCGCTCGAAGCGCTCGCGGAGGCAAAACAATTTGTCGGCACTGCGTGGGTTAATTTGTTTATCATTCTTTCAGTGTTATCTCAAGATGGTTCCTACTATTTTCTTCGCGGCCCCATATTTTTCAGCGCACGGCGCGACTTTTCAAAACCCACGTGGTATGACGCACTTGAAGTATTCAGTGTGCATCTCTTCCATGTGTTCATCCACTTTTCAAAGCAGTTTTCTCCGGCCTCCATCCATCGAGTCCTGAACTACACATTTGCCGGATGCGCCAAGGGAATTTTTGTCCAGCGCGCAAAAGGATTTCATCATGGCCTCGGCTCAGATGTTGTCTCATTGTGGACGCTCGCTCAATTATATTGGCGATTTTCGGCATTTTGGCGATCACTCCCCCTGCTCGTCTCGCCCCGATGGCTAGATGCATTCTTGTATAAAACGTATAAAGAATTCACGAATTATGCGCGTCGGCGTTAGTTGCATTGGGACATTTCATGCATTTCAACTCGCATATCAATTGCAACAGCGTGAGGCACTTTCATATGTTGTGACTGGCTATCCCCGATTTAAACTCCGTCGCTGGCAATCCGGAGTACAAGATAACTTCATCCATTCTCTTCCATCGTGCGGTGTGCTTGGCTATACTGTTCGAAAGATACCCCGCGCCAACAATACCGTAATCTCACTCATAGATGCGTTGGCGTCCCGATATTTTGATCTACGCGCTCGCCGCCTCGTCAATTCAACACTTGATATTCTCACGATCTGGTCGGGAATGGCGGCATCGCAAATAAAAAAAGCGCACGCATATGGCGTTAAAACAGTGCTTGAACGTGGTTCCAGTCACATCCAATTTCAATGCGACATCTACGCCGAAGAGTACGAGCGATTGGGAATTCATGCACAACCGATCACAACCAAACCCATAATCAAACGCGAGCTCCAGGAATACCAACTCACCGATTACATTTCTGTCCCCTCGCAGTTTGTCAAAAAAACATTCATCGAAAAGGGAGTGGATGCAAAAAAAATCCTCGTCAGTCCATACGGCGTAGATATCGCAGCGTTTCATCAAATTCCCAAAACCGATGACGTGTTCCGAGTACTATTTGTCGGCGGGTTGAGCGTCGGGAAAGGACTGCATTTGCTACTCGAGGCGTGGCACGAGCTCAAGTTGCCGCAGGCAGAGCTGGTTTTAGTTGGCGGTATCCGTAATGACGGGATCCAGCCTTTTCTCGAACGCTATCGAGATGACTACCGCTATATCGGCAAAGTTCCTCACAACGAACTATATAAGCACTATTCGCAGGCCTCATTATTCGTGCTAACCTCACTTGAAGAGGGCTTGAGTATGGTCATTCCCGAAGCAATGGCATGCGGTTGCCCTGTCCTTATTACTGTTAATACCGGCGGCGGTGAATTTGTGACAGATGGAGGCGAAGGGTTTATCATACGCCTGCATGACAAAAAGACGCTCCAAGAAAAAATTGTTTGGGCATATGAGCATCAAAAGAAAGCGGCATTAATGGGACAGCAGGCGCAACAAACGATTCAAAAATATACATGGAATTCGTATGGAAATCGAACGATGAAACATTATGAACATATCATTCAAAAATCTCATTGACTCACATTTTCTAGCGCTGTTATTAAGTCCAATTGCAGCTGCTGCCGTCGGACTTGTGGGTATCGCGCCATTCATAGATCCATCGACCAGACTACTGTTGCTCTTGGTAGTTTCCGCATATGCAACGTTTATTCCCGCATTCATCACGCTCCGATTGCCGCGCACCAATCGCGACTGGCTTGAACCCATTATCCCTTTCAGCTTTGTATATTTACTGTACTATCCATTGAGAACTCTATTCTTTTTTCTATTCCCAGAAATTAATGACGGCCTTGTTTTCCCGAGTCTCTATCCATTTTCGATCGACCTATTTATCAATACAACAATTCTGTTTACGAGTGCATGGATTTTCCTCTTTGTAAGTTACTATTGGGTAAAAGGCACAGGTGACTTAAAGCGACTGCATAACCTATGGAGTTCGTTGCGACCGCATGGACTCGTCTGGAAAACGAATAGTATCTTTATTATCGGGGCAATAAGCGTCATTTGGCTTTACTTTAACGGTCAGTTCTCTGCGTGGATTGAAGGACCAGCACAAACAAATA
>Ga0154956_103_pt1 | contig 12803 bp, 10 predicted proteins | sample RifCSPhighO2_01_FD_105924 | JGI IMG/M metagenome (GOLD analysis project Ga0154956, IMG submission 105924) | Parcubacteria group bacterium RIFCSPHIGHO2_01_FULL_47_10b | reverse complement strand
ATGCCGATCTCTGCGCCGATGCCTTCGAATCGCCCATTGATACTTTCTTGGAAATCTTGGCTTTGTTCAGGGGTAAAAAATGTCGAATAGGGGTCATCTAAACTCTCCACCATCCCTTTAATTGCTCCGTATACGCGCGTTTTTGAGTCAGTGTCAGTAGGTTTCACATACAGCTCATTGACCATGCGCCACGCATTCCAAAAAATGCCAAAATCAACCTCGTCGGGCTTCCCAACATCCGGATTTTGTACATCATACACAAAATTCTCCGCAGGAATGGACTGTTTTCCGTACGCGAACCCCACAAAAAAAATGGCGAGCACCACTAGCACATTCACAACAAACGTAAGGGTTTTCTTCATAGCGTCATTATTAGAGTAATGTCGATTATTGTAACAGATTCTTCGCTAATGCGCGAATCTCTTCGTACGTGCCCGTTCTAGGCAGTAGCACGTATTGTCCGTCGATAGTGTCCTGGGATAGGAGTCCGCCGGCAGAGGTGTCCAATACCTTCGTATTGATTGTATCCACCGATACGGTGCGTGCTAAGTCGATGAGCTTACGGATTTCTTGCGGCGTAGCATCGGTGCGGACGTGATTGCCAAGAATATCAAGGATTTGAAATGCAAATGTTGGCTTGGTTAATACACCAAGCGACATGACTCGGTCTCTTAATGCAAGCAGTACTTGTTGTTGCCGTCGCGCGCGGTCGAAATCAGACGTGGAATAACGCGAGCGAGTATAGTAGAGCGCTGTAATGCCATCCATATGGTTTTTTCCTGCAGGAACACGAAACTCCCCTTCCTCCGACCATTGGTAGGGCTCGACAAAGTCTTTGTCGAGGTACACCGTAACACCCCCTACAGCATCGATGATTTTTTGGAACGCTTCGAAGTCAATACGGACAACGTGATCGATGTGAACGCCGGTAATATTAGCCACTACATCGCGAGCCAGCCGCAATCCCCCCGCCTCCCCACCTACAGCGCGGCCTTCAGCATAGGCGAAATTAACCTTTCTGAGTTGCGATTGTCCAGGAATGTACACATATAGGTCACGCGGAATTGAAAGCATCGCGGCCTTATGTGTTTTTGTATCAATACTTGCGACAACAATTGCGTCAGAGAGCGATCCGCCGTATGGGTCGTCCACGCCGCGAATACCCAGTAACAACACATCTAGGCGATCTGGTTCTGGATCCGGCTTGATAAATGAATCTTTGATTTCTGGCAGCAGGCCAGGTGTCGGTAGATCCAGATAGACATCAGGCAAGGGGTCCCCCTCATTCTTTACGGTGATCTGGTTTAGAGTTAACTGGGTTTTAATAGAGAGCGAAACGCTAAAAATGCCGAAGAGTAAAACAATTATTACAGCAAACCACCAGAAATAGTGATGTTTTTTACGTGGTTTGTAATCAGTCATAATGTTGCATGGGTGTTTTTTTAAACCACGGAGCTAAAGCAGTCGGTGTTATTTTTCTATGTCGCATAATATATGTACGCTTTCGTCGCATTCGTGGGTAGAGATGTATAATAGCAGGCCATGCGCGAAGCGTCGATTGTTCGAAAACAAGGATATATAGAAACAGCTGTAGTTCGCGGGAAATGAACGAGAGCCGATCTCGCCATGAATGAAATGTGTTGAGTTTGATAAACATCAGATGCTGATTGCGATAACCAATGGTGCGCCGCCATGGTGATAATGATCGGCGGAAGCGTACAAAATCGTGGCGTGTCTTGCGATTTCCACCGCCTGACGCTGAACGATCATGATACCCCTCCGCCCTATAATCATAGACACAGATCCAACCGCGCAACCGCAAGCGCCAGCTCATATCAACATCTTCGACATACGCAAAAAAGTCTTCGTCGAGGATTTCCGTGGTGAGTTTTGTATATGGTGAGATGCCGTGGTTCGAGAATATAGGGGTTTTGACGTCCTCAAGCGCTGCTATGCGATAGATTGGCGCCCCGCCATTGACACCGAAAATCTCTGCTTGCGCGCGATGATCGTACTGACCTTTGTCGATCTCCCCCTGTCCACGGTCAAGAATCCGGCGATTGGGTTCGATAACAAATCCAGTTGTGTCGATAACGCGTGCCGCTTGTGTTTCGGGCTTTGTAAAGTTATAGCTGATGAGCTTGCCCATGATAGCGCCGATGCGAGGATTGGCTTCCAGTTGCCCAACGAGATATTCGATATACCGGGGCTCAAGTATAAGATCCTGATTCAGCATAAGTACGTACGTCCCCTTTGCATGCGCGATACCTTGGTTGTGTCCTGGGGCAAACCCGACATTTTTTGGATTGCGTTGAATCCGCAGCTTCGTGCCGAAATAGTGTTGAACTACGTCTGCGGACCGATCGGTTGATGCATTATCAATAACCAGTACCTCTATATGCGTATGCGTTTGCTTAAATACAGCATCCAAACAATCACGCAGTGATTTTTCACTGTTGTATGCTAAGACGGTGATTGAGACAAGGGGTTGTGATTTTTCGGTTTGTCGCGTTTTCATGCCCGCGTGGATTTCATGTTTTTACGGGTGATTCACGGCGCCGTTGCGCACACAGTAAGGCGATCATCGAAAGCACCACTATGAATACGCGTGCATCGAGTAATGCAATATCAAAGATGCTATAGGTGAACGCCCAGACAAGGGACAAAGCCACAGCGAGCGTGAGCGACGTTGTATATCGAGAATTTAAGTGAATCATGCGGATTGCTATACGGGCAAGCATAAGCAGTAAAAAGCCGACGAGTATGAGCGCTGGGAGCCCCATTTCTGTAGCAATATTCAGATAGAGGTTGTGGGCAGATGAGCCGGCCTTTGCGTCTTTAATATTTTGTCCAAGGACCACGGGGAAATTGCCAAGGCCTACACCGAGCATCGGATGCTTCCCTATCGATTGAATGGCTGCTTGCCAAATAGCGATGCGGCTCTTATTAGAAAGTTCATCGATGTCAGTCACGGTACTGAAGCGCTTAAATGTTTTGAAACTATCAAATTCAGAGCGGAATTGGAATTGCGGGATAGCTAAAAATAAGGATGAAATAGGAATCAAAATGATAAACACAAGACCTACTTTAGCGAGTGTGATGGCATGACTGTTTTTTTTCAAAAAATTGAAAAAAAACAAAAAAGCGAAGAATAAAATCGGGCCAGCAATGCCAAGCCAAAGCCCCCGGGTCCCGGAAAGAATGACTGAAAATAAGAAAAATGCGATCAGCGTCCACGTCCAACCAATGTTTCCAATGTGGTCATCATCATCCGAAAGCACGGGGGCTTTATCGCTGCGTCGTATGACGTGCCATACCAACGGAACCATTGCAAATAGCGCGTAAAGACCGAATGCGTGCGCGTCAGTAAACGTACTGAACATGCGTAGGGTTGGCGGCTGGTCGGGATAATATGAAAACCAGGTATTGGCATTGAGAACAATGCGTGAGAGATCATCGCCATAAAAAATATACGACCATCGATGCGCCCAGTATGACCACAACCCCCCATCAGTGGTTAGGTATGCAAGGATCAACTGGCTATACCCGATGATGAGAGCCATGATGCCTCCAATGAGTACACTGTACATAAAAAGACGAACATGTTGGCGGTCGGAGAGAATCGAATATGCAACAGGGAATATGAGTGCGCCATTCAGGATATAGATAAAACTTTTCAACCCTGCGATGGGATCAGAGCTGACGCTAATGCCGATAAGCGCTGTTGTAATAAGCGCGACAGCGGTAGTGATAGCGATATTGCGGCTTGATTTTACAGCGTGCTGACGGATTTGTTTCTGGTTGATCCAGAGCCATTTTACAAACAATATGAGCACCGCGAGTCTCCAGAGCGCCAGTGAATCGAAATCGGGTGTGATCGGCATGGCAACAAAGAATGGCATTGATGCGATACAGAAGAAAAACCCGTCTGTTATCGTGGCACGTCCGAGAAAATAGAGGATTGCAGTGCCTAACACTAGGAGAATTTCTCTGGGCAAAAAGCCCGCAACGACAAGGAGGATGACGCCGATATTCAGCGCGTACATGACCTGCCAATCAAATGGAAATGGGCGGTGTTGCATGGTGGTTAGTGTATTGATTCAAATACTTGCAGCGTTTCGTGCGCGGTGCGCTCCCATGAGAATGTTGATGCCTGCTGCAGACCCTTTTTGATAAGCGTTGTACGTTTGCGTTCGTCAATCAATGCAGTTCGCAATACATTCGCTAGTTCGGCCACATCATCAGGTTGTTTTACGAGAAAGCCGCAATCTCCCACTGTTTCTTTGAGGGCGGTGTGGTTTGTCGACAACACAGGACATCCACATGCCATTGCTTCAACCGGCGAAAGCCCAAAGCCCTCATATGTTGATGGCCATACATAGAGCGACGCTTCATTGAATAGGGGGACTAAGTCTTCTTCCGGGATAAAGTCGCGTCGTAAAACAAGCTCGCGACCGCTAATATCGTTGACAGTGCGGATGAGCTCATCGATGTGCTGGGCGGGGTTCGTATGATCACGCCCGGAAATTAACAATTGATACTGTGGCAGATCGTCTGCAATGCGCGGAAAAGCCTTGATTGTTTCGAAGACATGCCGGCGATTGAAAATGGTACCGATATAGAACAGGAAGTGCTTGTTTATCCCATATTTTTTGGCAATCAGTGCGCGTGCTGTAGGTAGTTGCTTGAACTTCTGATCTACCCCTAAGTGAATGGCGTGTATTTTTTTCTGATCAACCCCATAATAGCTTACGATCTCCGATTTTGAGTATTCTGACACAGTGAGCAACACATCGGCCCGAGTTATCGCCCAATACGTAAGCGCACGAAGCGGTACTTGGTAACGCAGCATCGGAAACCATTCGGGATGGACGCGGTATGAGATGTCATGAATAGTCACTGCAGTCTTTCCGAGGTAGCTAATTGGCTGCATATATAACGGAAGAAATAACAGATCAAGCTTGTCTCGATAGGCGCGGGAAGGCAGCCAGACGTTGTAATAGAGCGCGGTACTACGGGGTCCCTTTCGGTCGACTATAAGTGGCTTAAATTGACTCGCTTTCGGTAAGTCTTTCGGAATTTCGTCCTTGAAGTATAGCAAAAATTCGTGCTGTTTTCCTATGTCGCCAGCCCATTGGGATAATAAGCCCTCAAGGTAGCGAGCAACGCCCGGCCCTGTCTTTCCGGGGTGTTCCAGATTGTGTGCATCAATACCGATTTTCATACGAGTGGAGTAATTCGAATAACAACGTGATATTAACTGCGCTGACCCATGCGATGCCGCCAAAAATCAAAAGTTGCGCGCATAATCGGTTTTACAAAGGAGCGTTTTGACGGAATCAGGATCCATTTTACCGGTTGTTTCAAAAATTTGAAAAAAGAGAATGGATAGACGGCGATACGTTGCCATAGATTTCCATTTCGCATTGCGAGAAAATAGCCATTGCGAGTCAGATAATACAGGTAGTTATATGAAAATTTTTTAGTGCTGCGCGATTCTTTATGCCAGATAATGGACGCTGGTACTGTCACCGATGCATAACCAGCACGATGCGCACGTATATTCCATTCAGTATCCTCATAATACAGAAAGTATTCTTCTGGTATTAAGCCAATTTGCTCGATAACCTCGCGGCTAACCAAGAGCGCCGCGCCAGTTACATAGTCGCATACGAACGGCTTGGATCGTTTGAGGTCTGCGACGCGCGCGCGATAATTTTGTGGCCTTCCTTCGGTCAGCATTGCGTTTAGTGCCCCCCCGTCAAAATACACGATATTACTTTGTGCTTTCGTCGGAGGCGCATCGAGGTCGTAATACAAAATCCGCGGTCCCCACATACCAGGGGTCACTCCCTTGTGCTCCATAGCAAGAATCTCCACTGCACGGGGATTTTCTGCCACCGAAATAAGTTCATCAAGAAATCGTTCGTGCACAACAGTATCGGGATTTAATAGCAAACAGTAGTCAGCCCCTTTTTCAAGCGCATAACGTATGCCTACATTGTTACCGCCTGCGAACCCGTTATTTTCAGTGTTGGCAATGAGCGTGATAGTTGACGGTAGCCGTTTCTTTAATACAGAAACGGAATCGTCAGGAGATGCATTGTCAATGACAACCACGTGATAGCGTGTATAACTTACTGCGCAAAGCGATTCGATCAGTTCAAGTACATCATCGGCTGTGCCGTAATTCAGTATCACAATATATACAAGCGGTTGCTGATGGGTGTCCTTTATGTGAGCGTGTTGCTTGGAACGAGATCGGGTCATACTGGTTTTCCCGGAACGTCATGACATGCGCGGCAACGTGCTTGGTATTTATCTGTTCCGCCAATTTCAATGCGCTTCGACCGGTAGTGCGCCGGCTTGTCGTCGATGAATCGCTGCGTCTTCGTTGCTTGGGCTCCGCAATTATTACAAATGGCAGTGAGCATGCGGATGTGGTCGGCGCGAGCCATTAGCTCTTTCATTTCTTCGAATGGTTCGCCACGGAAATCTTGGTTGAGACCCGCGATTATTACCCGAATGCCTTGCGATGCAAGTTGTTCACACGCAACAAATAAATTTTTAAAAAATTGTGCTTCATCGATTGCCACGACATCCGGTTGTTCCTGTTTCACGATTTGCAAAATTTGTGATGGATTGCTTACCGAGAAAGTTTCGACCGAAAGACCGCTGTGAGTGTTTACGGTGCCGTTGCCGTAGCGCGTTTCATCGAGTGTGTGGTCGAAGACGAGCACCTTTTGTTTTGCGATGAGTGCCCGGCGAATTTCGCGAATAAGCTCCTCCGTTTTCCCTGAAAACATACACCCTGCAATAACCTCGATTGAACCGACTGGCATACGATTAGGTGGTTAATGAATAAGTAGTGTGCGCTTATTGATACAACTGTTCGAGCGTAACACCAGGATAGTAATAGAGTATCACCTCATCGTACGTACTGCCAGAGGCGATCATAGCGCGTGCGCCCTGCGTTGACATCCCAACGCCGTGACTTGCTGCAACCTTACTTTGTACATGCGTTGTTGTAGTGGGATCTTTAATACCACCTTTTAGGTATTCAAATCCTATTTCGCAATAACGACCAGCAAACACAGTGCATGCTGCCTTACTTACTCCTCCACTATCCGAACTATATGCCGCGACAATAGGCTTCGAATTATACAGTATGATCGAACCGCGGGTTGCCTGCACTGCCTCGATAAGCCCTTTGCTGCGTGCTTCATAGTTATATCCCCGATACAGTTGATCATTACTCAAGTTCATAAGCGTAAATGGCTTTCCGGGATGGCGTTGATTTTCGGTATCAGTTAAATAACCGTACGCGTAGGTCCGACTTGCCGTAATGAGCACTTTTTTAAACTCGTCAGCATCGTCATTTACTACCTCTGCAATGCCTTGTAAATACTGCTCTAGCGGCAATTCGTTGATTATGTATGCGCCGTCAGTGCCAAAATGGAGTTCGATAACGCCGCGGAAGACATTGTCATTCAGGTCCGGGTTCCACGTTGATCGGTCGTTGTAATTCATGATCTCTACGCGACGGAGGTCGCCCAAGCCCTGTGGTTCAAAGCGAACTACACCCGTTTCACGATAGGTAAGATCCACCACTTCATTCGCGTTTTTTGCTGCTGCGGCACCATTATCATTGACGCTATATGCGCTGGGACTCCGCACAGAAAGCACTTGTCCTTTCGGAATAGCACATCGATCTTTATTGCGCTCCCAGCAAATGGCAATCCTGATAGTGGGCTCGGTTGCCTTGGTGACGCCCTCTGTCGTGGGCGGCGTGGTTGTCTTGGGAGTTTCTATTGCTGTGGTTTCTTTTTTTACCACTTTTTTGATGACAGGCAGCGCTGATGCAGTGAATGTCCCGGTTTGTACGATCGAGGGCTCTGCTGATGCCAATAAGTTTTGGTACTCATCTGGTTTCATGATTGAAATGCCATGTGTGTATGTCGCAAGTTCTTGGGTTGGCAAAAATACAACTTTGTTTTTGTCTAATTTCAGCGTTTTAAACGGATCCGCAATTTCGATTTTGTGTAATGAACTATTATGTACAACGTAGAGATCAGTTCCCGATAATGTTTGTACTATGATTCCGCTTGGATATGGCAGTGTTCCCTTATTTTTGTAACGGCTAACTTCATTTTCAGTCAAGTCAATAATGGTCGCGGGGCTCAACCCATAGACGCCATACATGGATTCGCGCGGGATCCAGTAACGACCTTCAGCCCCTACATAAAATACGCGCTTGGTAGCAAGCGAACGGATAAGTGTGCCGGGCGGGAATGTGATGGAACCACCAACTTTATGTGCCAACACCACCTCTCTATTTACTTCTTGAATATCGGACCATTTGAGACCCAATTGTTCGAATAATGACGCAGAGCTTACGTGGTGACGCTGTTTGTCTTGTATCAAAAATACATCTTTGCTTCCGATCGCCCGTAACAGTGATCCGTCAGCGTAGAGAGATATTTTTGCGAGTGGAAAATAGTTGAGCTGTGTAGAACTCACCGTGACGACCTTATTTGTCGACGAAGGTTTTGAAATACTGCTAATTTTTCGGTCGCCTAAGAGATAGTAGGCGCTCTTTGAGGCATCTTTGAAAATCAGCGATGCAAATGTTTTTGCGAGCGACGCAGCTTCTTCACGAATTGCATCAAGGTCGATATTCTGCACATCGGAGTTTCCTTTTTCGACATCGCGATGAGTCAGTATCACCGGGCCTTTATAGCTCGAACTAAAGTCGCCTTTCGATAGATCGCACCTTGGAAAACCATTCGGCTTTTTGCCATCAGTGCCATTGGTCCAGACGTCGGTTTTAAGTGAAAGGTCGCTGGGATCAAGTCCCGCAGCTGTTGCGAGCCATGCGGAAAGTCGTGCAACAGCGTCCTCCATAACTTCGGGGACCGGATCGTTTTCATAGTCTCCCAGCAACAAGATGCCGATGGTACCGAGGTTATAGTTCTGGCAGGTGCGGTCTGCATATAAATGTGCGCCCCGGACTTCGAAGCCGCCGAATCGCCCCTCATAAATGTTGCCTTTCCGGTCAATAATGAAGTGATAGCCAATATCTCCCCAGCCTCGAGTCACTGCGTGAAAACGATAGATATTCTGGATTGCTGTAATGGGGTCAACGGAATCATCGTTGCACTTTTTCGGATCGACGCACCCTTGGTCATGCAGTACAATTCGTGAAAGTTGAAAATAATCAGGGATACTCGCAGCATTTTCGTCCTCTGCTTCATTTCCACTGTTGTCATCCGCAGCGCTTGCCTTGCTCTTAGTAGTACGCTCCGGAATCCAAGTAAGTAGTTTTTCGAGCGTCTCGTCGTTTTCCCAGGTTGAACGGGGTAGGATTTCGGGGATATCGGCGGTTGCGGCGCGTGAGTTCATAGGCACCACTACAAACGCAAAAAAGAACGCGGTGAAAAGCGTGGCGGATGAAATAATAAAAAACTTTGCAGTCTTATGCATTACCTTGATTGTATCAGAAAATAAGCAAGAGTAAAATCTTATATTTGAGTTATTTAACTCAAAAACTTGACTCAAGCACGGGGATCATCGCGCGCATGCGAAACGCATTTTCGATGCCCACATTAGCGGAGGTATCGATCGGCTTGGTTTCTTTTCTTTCGAACAACGTATGTTTGTTGCAGAAATCGATGGACAGCGAGCTGGGATGATTCACTTGGTTGGTAAACGTCAATCAACATATAAAATCAGCCCGCTCATTGTAGCGCCAGGATTTCGTGGACTGGTTGGTCTCGGCAGTCGACTTCTCGAATATGCGGAAAGCTATGTGCGGGGTCATCAAGCGCGTCAACTTTACTGCACGGTTGCGGAGCAAAATATTGCAGCTTTGCAGTTCTTTCTCAGAAAAGGGTTTATTCGAGCAGGGAGTTCCGATAGCCATTACAAGTCAGAAATTACGGAAATAATGCTCTATAAGCCGCTTTATGGGATAAGTAAAATCATGTCGCTCGACCAACTTCATGTTTCAGTACTCCCCTGTGATGAAAATGACGAGGAGATGGTAAGACAGGTTGGCAGCTTGTTACTTGAGAGACTCCAAAACTCTTTCGAGGGAATAACCGATGATTGGGTGCGTGCGCTATTTGACGGATATCGACGAAGAAGCACCTACGACATCAACACCAAATACAAGCTCATTTATGTTGCTACTGATAGCATGGGTAGGGTTATCGGAGTGGCAGGCGCTACGCCTAAGAAAGGGAGTCCGATTAAAGTAATGCCATTTATTGCGACGAATAAGGTCGCTTTTGAAGCATTGTTAATCGATATTCCCCACCAACTTGTACCATATGGTCATAAGCTGTACATTCATATAAACCCAACCGTGAATGAAGTAATATCGCTACAACGACTTGGCTGGAAACTAGATGCGGCTTTGCCTGCCGCATACCACCCAAGAGTTGTCACACAACAGTGGAGTTTAAACATAGGAGATGAAACCATGAGGACAATGAGAATCAAGAAGCGGTTCTATGATTTGATTCGATCAGGTAAGAAGACATTGGAAGTTCGAATAGGATATGATTCGATCAATCGGATTCAGATCGGCGAGCGTATCGAGCTAGTTACCCATACCGGAAGTTGTGTAGTAAGAATCGGCGACATTAGAAGATACCACACGATGGAGGCGATGTTGACAGTTGAGCCATGGGGCAGCATCGCACCTGATTCCGGATCGGGAGAGGATGTGCTGCGTTTGCTAAAGCAAATCTATCCCCCGAACAAAGAAAAGCTCGGAGTAGTAGTTTTTGAGTTTATCCGGGAATAACAGTAGGGCAAAGCAATGACGTCCTAGAGAGTCCAGATGGCTTGTAACCAACTGGACTCTCTTCACTTTAATACCTCGATGCGGATGCCTATTACACCAGATATCTGCTGATCTTCTTTGGAATAAAATATTTCGATTTCTTTCAATAGATCGTCTTTCGAAGTACCACCAAAGTGTGATGGCGGAAAATTTGAAAATAAATCGTTGAATGATGTCGATCGGTACAACGCTATAACTTCAGTCAAAATTTTTTTATTGGGGTCGTCACTGCGAGTAAATTCAATACGATCCCCGATAGCAATTTTTTGGCGCTTTTCGTCATACAATCGGGATTCGATGATTTTTTTACCACTGACAATCTTTTCAAAAGGTTCTGTGGACAATTTCATCTGGTGAGTGACCATGGGTTTTTTGATATGGATAGCTTTATCTGTATTATAACAGAATTGGAAGAAATTAATAATTTTTCGTTGCTTGAGTCTACAAACGGTGCTAGGCTTTTTCTGAAGTTCTTTTCAGTTTCATAATACAAACTACAAATATAAGGGGGTGCTCATGCAGATTACGGTATGTGGCGCAGGGGGTTTTGGGACTGCAGTTGCACATGTGTTATCGAAACGGCGTGATCATCGGGTGACGCTGTTCGGACGAGATCCCAAAATCATTGGGACGATACGCGAAAAGAGGGAGAACAGAAAATATCTTCCTGGTCTTACCCTTTCTTCCCACTTTCGGGCAACAACAGATCCAGAGGAGGCTCTCACAAGCGCAGATATTGCATTATTGGCCATTCCGTCGGATGACATGGGTCGTTTCTTATTGAATAACCGGTCACTATTCACCGATGAACACATTGTGATCAGTTTGGCCAAAGGACTCGAGCAACAAACGTCCAGTCGCCCGACCCAAGTCATCTGCGAAGTGCTGAAGCGTGCTCCCGAGAATGATCGCGTCGGCGTGTTGGCTGGTCCAAGTTTTGCTACTGATCTTGTCAAAGGATCAGCGACGCTCCTCACCATAGCAATGCCTTCAATTAAAAGGGCTCGGGAACTCCAGCGAATCTTATTCGTTAATGGCTGCTTGCGACCCAACGCATGGAATGATGTTGTTGGGGTCGAGATATGCAGCGCCTTGAAAAATATCTATGCACTGGGAAGTGGGATCGTACAGGGATCAGGGGCGGGACCCAGTACATGGGCAAGCTACCTTGGAGCTGTTGGCAAAGAGATGCCTTACTTGGTGGGCGAATTCGGAGGAAAGCGCGAGACCTTTTTTCGATGCTATGCTGGTTTTGCAGACCTGATACTAACATGTACGAGCGACCAGTCGCGAAACAAACGGTTCGGATTCGAGATTGGACAAGGAAGAACAGTTGAGCAGGCAAAGCATCGAATTCAAAGTACTGTCGAAGGACTACATACCTTACAGTCGGTTCATGGATTCGTTAAACTCTATGGGCTACATGCGCCAATCATCAGCGAGATACACTCGGTTGTATATAAGGATAAGTCCGTGACGCAGGCAGTTCAGGACTTGATGGAATTACCCCTTGCAATCGAATAGAAAGGAGACCTTGGATGCGACGCAGAAAACTGCTTTGGTTTCTGATCGCATGGACCATTGGTTTGGCCGGCGGACTGTGTGTATGGTCCCTTATTGGACTTAGCAGAGTGACCCGTGGAAGATTCGGAATTCAGCTTCGCGGGTACACACTGGGTAAGATTACTGCGCCGAGGGAAGGTCTACTGATAATGATAAACCATCCGTCGATGGCGGAAGTGTTTATCATTCCATTTGTATTCTTTCCTTGGTTCCTGTTCAATCTCCGGTATGCTCCGATTTCTACGCCAGATCTCAAAAACTTTAAGCAACGATTTTGGTTTCCACTAGTCGAGGCAGCATGCATTGTAATGTCACGGGGTAAAAAAGCGGCATACGATGCACTTGGGGAAATCACGAATCGATTGCGTGAGGGTAGCGTAGTTATCTACCA
>Ga0154956_161_pt1 | contig 13445 bp, 19 predicted proteins | sample RifCSPhighO2_01_FD_105924 | JGI IMG/M metagenome (GOLD analysis project Ga0154956, IMG submission 105924) | Parcubacteria group bacterium RIFCSPHIGHO2_01_FULL_47_10b | reverse complement strand
TGTGTCATCGAACGTTAGCGATGCGGTTTCAGTGCCGTAATTAACTGCGATAGATTGCACGCCCGCCACTTTCTGAAGCGTTTTTTCAATCACTCGCGCACACGACGCACAGTGCATGCCTTGGATTGCGTATTGTGATTTTTGTAGTGCCATTAAAATCAGTCAAATATTACCAAAAGATAGCTTGCGGATTATTTTCGCTTCAGTTGATACACTTTTAAAATTTCTTTTGTCGCCTTTTTCGTCTGTCCTTCCTGAATCTGGTGCACAATGCACGTCCCGAGATGATTTTCCATTAATAAATCCTCCACGTTGGACAGCGCCTGTTTCACTGCTGACGTCTGTGTAATTACGTCAATGCAGTAGGCGTTGTTGTTCAACATCTCTTGTAGACCACGAACCTGACCCTCGATAATTTTGAGGCGTCGGATGAAGCGGTGTTTATTTGATTTTGTGTCTTTAGTGTGGGTCATATGTAAAAGTATACCCCGAGGGGGGTATGTGTCAAGGAAGACTGGAAGAACAACTGGTGTGATCCCAACCGTAACATAGTATACCTCAAAAAGTGCTGGACGCAAGCGACTACAAATAGTCCAAAAGACTTTCGTAGTTAATAAAGCCAAAAATTTGATAAAAATACGAAATCCAAATACCAAGTTTATTGGTAAGCAGTAAGATACCAAGGAAAACAAGGAACACGCCACCAATGATCGATATCGTATTGAGATGTTTTGTCAATTTTGGGAGGTATTTCGACGCAGAACCGATGGTCGCGGCGATGAGTAAAAACGGCACTGCAAGACCTAACGAGAAAACTGAAAGTAGCAATGCTCCCTGACCAACCGTGGCTGACGAAGCAGCTAGTGTCAATATGGAGCCAAGAATAGGCCCAACGCACGGCGTCCATCCAAAGGCGAACGTAGCCCCAAAAATAAGCGAGCTAACAGGATTACCTGGTTTGAGGGCCTTTATCCGTCCTACATGCTTCTCAACGTTCATAAACGGAAGCTTCAAGATACCGATCATAAACAGCCCAAAAAATATCACAAAGATGCCCCCTATGCGGGAAAGCCAGAGTCGGTATTTAATTAGCGCGGATCCGCCAAGACCAAATAAGCTGCCTAGAATGATAAAAACCAAACTAAACCCAATCACATACAGTACGCCATTGAGAAAAATCTTCCTACGCACGATTTTTGAGTTGGTTTGATTTTGCAGATCATTCGTGGACACGCCGCTGATAAACCCCAAGTAGCCCGGCACCAAAGGAAGTGTGCACGGAGCGAGAAAGGTCAGAATACCGGCGATAAATGCGGGTATGATAAGCGATAAATCCATAGGTATGTTTAGCGGTTAAAATTTATTAATGCTTGGCGTTGAACGTTCTCAAGATGAATTGTCGGACGCCTTTGCCTAATATATTCCTCGGCTTCTTGTGGGGTTTTGCCATTTTTTACAAGATAGGCTGCAACCAGGGTGGGGGCTCGGCCATGTCCATTTTTACAATGTACATAAATTTTCCGCCCCAACGAGACCAGCTTCTCCAGCACCGATACACCGAACTCAAGTTGATCTGGTGTGGGTGATACGTGATTTTTTACCGGAATCCAAACATAGAACTCAACACCGAACGGCGCGTCAATCCGATCTTCTTCCAGGGAAATATCCGCAGTGATTCCTTCCTTTGTTAACTTTTCATCAAAATGCGTTTGACAACACTGATTAGTACCTATATAAATGCCATCGGTAATGTAGTTGTATTCTAATTTTTTAATTTGAGCGTGGTCGATCATATTTTAATCAATAAATTTATGTATTAACTTATACGATGACCCCCAAAGACGGCGCGAAGGGTGGAAAGAATTTTCCCGATAAACGATGGATTTTTTTGTGAACTGACCCGAAATAGATACGACTTCTTGATGATCGGAGCAGGCACGCCAAGCTCTTTAGCGACCTTGACCGTCCATTTCCCCTCCCCGGTATGAGCCACTGATCCAGATGCTTTTGTCAAGTTTTCTCCATACTCTTTGAATCCTTCCTCCAGCCAACCTGTAAGCCGCGACGTAATGATGCTGTTTTGGTTATACACATTGGCGACATCTTTTAATTTGAATTGAAAGGGTGCTTTTTTGAGTATGGTAAAACCCTCCGCGAGCGCTTGCATCATGCCGTACTCAATGCCGTTATGAACCATTTTTGCGAAATGTCCGGCACCCGATGCTCCCATATATCCGGAAGTTGTATCGGACATGGCAACAAAAATCGGTTTGCTTTTCTCGTATATATTTTTCTCACCGCCCGCCATTATGGCAAATTTCCCAAGATGGATGGAGGTCGGCCCCCCAGAAACACCAACGTCGAGAAAATGAATTCTCTTTGCGCTCAATTTTTGTGCACGACTCATAGAATCCTTATAGAAAGAGTTTCCACCATCAATTATGGTGTCGCCGTTCTCGAGTAGTTGTGCGAGGCCGTCTCTACCAAATAGCACTTCGTCCACGGGCTTCCCCGCGGGAATCATCAGCCATACGGTACGCGGAGCGGAAAGGTTTTTCGCAAATTCTTTCAATGAATACGTGCCGACGATACCCTCTTTTTCAAGTTTTTTTGTGGCGCTCGGCGTTCTATTGAATCCAACAACGCGCCACCCATTTACCGATAAACGCCTCGCCAAACTGCCCCCCATTTTACCTAAACCGACAACGCCAATTTCTCTGACGGGAGCAGCTATTCTTTTGTCTTTAGTATCGGACACCTCTTGTGTAAGAGATGGGCGCGGAGTGACACCGGGATCATATTCAACCAATGGCACGAGGTTCCGTCTCCAACCAGCGACAATCGGATCAGTAAACTTCCATAGTGCCTCCACTTCTTGGGATGATACAAAGCGCGCTTGTTTGCCCTTGGTCGCGGCGTCAAGGATTTTGGCATATTCCTCCACATATTGCGCTTTTGTTTCCTTCTCATATAGATAAAAAGAAAACACCCTTTCTTCCATGGCGTGTTCGAAGCCCGGCTTTTTTGTCCAAAAGTGGATAATGATTTCATCATTCGGCTCAAGGCGGAAGACTATTTTATTCATCCCGTGCGATCCAATGTCGCATAAATGACAAACCCTGGGATGTTTTAGAGTCAACGTTATTTCTTTATATGCCTCATTCATTCTTTTCCCCGCCTCCATCAATATTGGCACTCCCCTCCATCGCGGATGGAGAAGTTCGGTTTTCAGCGCGAAAAACGTCTCTGTTTGGGAATCAGGATCTACCCCTTTGATATTTTTATATCCGCCATATCGAGCCCGATAGGTATTTTTTTGTATTGTCTGGCTTGTCCACGGCACAAGGGTTTCTAAAATTGCTGCCCGGTTCTGGCGAACAGAGTCTACCTCCCCATCTTGCGGATATTCCATAGTCAGCGCAGCGAGTATGGTCAAGAGATGGTTTTGTCCCACATCGCGCAACGCGCCAATGGTATCGTAAAAATTTCCGCGATCTTCTACGCCTATGGTCTCATGGAGGCGGATGTCGATGCGTTCTACCATGGTATTATCCCAGTTATGTTCAAAAAGATTATTTGAGAATCTAAAATTCTCTATCCCCTGCACAATTTCCTTAAAAAGATAGTGGTCAATACGGTAGATCTGCTCTTCCTTGAAGTACGCGGTGAGAAGATCCTGGAGTTCTCGCGCGCTTTTTAAGTCTCTTCCAAACGGCTTTTCAATAAGCATGCGGGTCCAGCCAAGATCCCCGCCGCAGGGAAGATTTAATTTAGCCGAAGCAAGATTCTTGAAAATCGTTTTATAGGTCTCGGGAGGCGCGGCATGATAAAAAAGTTTGTTCGCACATACTCCCCAAGTTGATTCGATCTTAGAAATTTGCCCGGCGAGCGTCAAAAAAGATTCTTTATCTTCGAATGTCCCTGATTGGTATGAAAAATGCCTAAAAAAGCCCGAAAAAGCATTCTCTTCTATTTTTTTACCAACGCATTTCTCTATAGAGTTACGCACCAGTTTTTTGAAATCGTCGCTAGAAAGATTGCTTCTTGAAAAACCAATGACCATAAAACGTCCCGGCAAACGGCCGTGCTGAAAAAGATGCCAAAGCGACGGAAAAATCTTTTTTCCCGCCAAGTCTCCTGTGGCACCCAAAATCACGAGGATCGTTGGAATAGTATTCTTTAGTTGTTTGTTGTTATGACTTTGCATAAATATGTAACAAATATGCGGATACCATTAGAACCATTCCCAAAATGCCGATCACTCGTTCCCGCCTCATTATACGGAAAACCATTTTGTCTATTTTGTGTTCTTTCCAGACACGGTGATGTACCGCAAGTGCCGTATATGCGATTATGACTTTTCCGATAATATCAAAGGTGAGAGCGAGTGTTTCCATGTTATCCTTGATCAGGATAGTGATGTCTCATAATGCTAAGAGTTTTTCTATTTTTTCGCGAATCTCGTTTATGTCCATGGGTCCTCGTTTGTGCTCGACTATCAAGCCATTTTCATTAACAAAGATTGTCTCCGGCATCGAGAAACCACTGATTGACCGGTAAAACGAGTCTTTCGGATCTAATAGAAATAACAGATCATTGGTGGTTCCCTGTTGATCAGTATAGCCCTTGGCAACCTGTAACGACTCGGCACGATCAATGGCAATAATAACTATCTGATCTCCGAACTCTTTTTGGGCGATCGCGAAATCCACCAATTCTTTGCGACAGAACGGACACCATGCCGCCCATGAATTTATCAGGAGCGGCTTACCGGCAAAGTCCGCAAGGCTGACAATCCCTCCGCTGTAATCGTGTAAGCTAAAAGTCGGCGCCTTTTCTAACTGAACTTCCCGCTCAGAGAGCGCATTCGAGTTTTCAGTGGGTCCTTGACTGGTTTTAGAAATCAAAAACCAGCCAAGGACGAAAACCGTTATAAGAATGCCAAAAAGGTAAACTTTTTTCATAATGATTTGCGAAAGCCTTTTTTGTGTCCTCACTTACCTTAGGCGCAGCTGCACTTAGTTTCCGCTTGCTTGCAGCCGTGGCACTTGGCTACACAATGATTACCACCACATGCGTGGTTCTCATCGTGCTGTTCCGCTTCAGTGCCGCACATGTCGCACTTATATCCCAAAACTTGACCGCCACATGTCGTACACTTTTTTTCCGATTCGTTCATAAATTTGAGTTTAATTGATTAACTTTATTGATTTATTAATGACTATCAATGTCGACCTTTACGACTTATTCTCCTTCATCAATTTCGCCAAACGAATTGGCATCATAAAGAGAAGGAAGACGATGGTCAAGAGTGAAACAAAAATGCCCGTCAAAATTTTTCCAACTCCGACGAGTTTCAGGCGCAAAAGTTCAGAAGGATAATTCTGGATTTGAACCAGTTTTTGATTCAGCTGCGATCCGGTTACTGCTGCTTCACGCTCCACTTTACTCATAATAAAGTAATCCTGTTGAAGTGCGTGGAACTTTGTTTCCTCGACCGACACTTGCTGGTGCATACTAATTCCTTGCGATACGAACACCAAAGAAGCGACCACAAGAATCATGAGGATTAGCATAGGCACCATCATTGATTTCATATTTTTCATACGTTCTGAAACTTAAATGATTTATTGATTACAATTACATGCACCCGACCGGGGCCATCACCCATTTATTACGGGGATGGCAGCGCATGATACTGGCATAATTCTCCGTGTATTTTATGATCGTCATATGCCGAGGTAGCGGCCACCGCTCCCATCGCGGCGGCGGTAATGCCTTGCTTAAACGAACCGAAATGATTCACAATATCACCCGCTGCAAAGACGCCATCAATGTTGGTTTTCATCATATTGTCTACTTTGATATAGCCACGATCATCGAGCTCTACGCCGAGTGATTGTGCAAGTTGAACATTCGGCACTGCTCCTATCTCAACGAATAAGCCGTCGATTATCAGTTCATCGGAGTTGTTGAATGGCCTTGAAAATTTTACCCTTTCCAGTTTATTCGCACCGAGTAATTCCTTGACTTCAGTCTCGAGTAACACTTCAACTTTATTACCGAGTTTTTCCAATCGTTCTATATTGATAGGTTCTGCAGAGACCTTTTTACCCCGAACAATTAAGAATACCTTTTTGGCATATTCCGACGCTTGTATAACGCCCTTAACCGAAGCATCACCACCGCCGACCATAGCGATTATTTTACCGTTATAGACCGGCCCATCGCAAGTAACGCAGTAATGCACACCTTTGCCCGTAAGCTCCCTTTCATTCGGAAGCCCGAGGCGACGTCGCTCGGCACCTATTGCAAAAATAATTTCATGCGTTTGGTAAGTAGCGTTGCCAGCGGTCACCGCAAAACAATGTTCCTGACGCGCAATGGCCATCACTTCGGCGTCCAGTGTTTCAACTTGCAAATTATCCGCTTGTTTTTTCATTGCAAGCATCAAATCAAAGCCATCTATAAGGTCAAAACCAGGATAATTCTCGATGCTCCCGGCTTTTGCCGTTTCACCGCCAAAATCCTTGCCAATTACAAGAACCTTCATGCGATACCTACTCGCATATATGGCAGCTCCCAACCCTGCCGCTCCAGAACCAATTATAACAACATCATAATTCATAGGCGCAGCAAACTAATAATTACTTATTATCCTACTTATCCGCAATTTTTTCCCAAAGTTCCATGCCTTTCCTGAACAGTCTCCTCTCCTTACCAAAACACGCAAGACAACTTTTGAACCGAGAGCCGGCCTTCAAAAATTTCTTATTTCCACAGGGAACACAAGCATATACGCCGTCTTCCGGCACCACGCTTCCTACTTTATATACTCCTTCTTCATTGATATTTTCGTAATTATCGTGCATTAGAGATTTCTTTTTTCTTTTTTAATTGCTTCTACCAGCATTTCTTTCGATGGTCCTTCGTGCAACACACCTTTCCACATATACAGTCTGCAGCCTGACTCGTGATAGTTCGTAATTTTAGACGCCATGGGATCAATATCTATGCCATCGATAAGTATTTGGGGAGATCCTGAAAAATGGTACTCCTTTGCTTCACTATCGTTTGTGATTACAATTTCCTCGATCGTCGTGGTAAGACCGTTTTCTTTTAAAATGGTTTCTATAATCTCTTTCGTTGTCTCCCAGATATTACAGATTGCATTATGGAGTATGGTGATTGTCATAAGTTTTTATACCGTTATTGAATTCCAATTGAACCGCCGCCTGCTAATATAAGAGCGATACTGGAAGCAAACAGAATGAAGTCAAACTCCCAACCGGTTTTATCCACTGCCGCGAAGGGGACGTGCCACTTCATCATTTTCATACCAATTGCTCCTAGCATGATAACCGCAAGAATAAGAGCCGAAAGTTGAACATACAAACCAACGATCAGGCCGAGGGATGCGAGTAACTCGAGCATGCCAAGCATAAGAACCATGCCCACAGGCATTCCGACCATTTGTGCCATGCCTTTCGAATTTTTCACCTTTGGTATGGCGTGATAGATAAAAATAACTGCCAGCCCAATTCGCACTAACAAAAGTCCGATATCACTATACTGCGTAAGTTGTTCGACCACATGTGTTGTTTTAGAAATTAACTATTCACTACATGATACCATTGTTGACTCGAAATCTCGACACCAACGTTTTTTATCGAATTGGAAATGCGGTTTCAAAAACTGTATTATTTTTAAGGCATCCTGCTCGGCATTTTTTAGAGACACCGAGGCACCGGGGGACGGCGTGATATTGAACAATATTTTATCTCCAACTATTTCCGCCTCGCCCATTTCCATCTTCATGGTTTTTGTGTTTACCACTTGCGGCCTTATACCCCCGATATGCTTTCCGTAACGCAGTTGCATATATTTCAACGAAGGAACGATTTTTCGCGCTTTTTGTAAAAACAACCATTTCCCGACGATTGGTATGTCAAATAGAAAGTTATGCACAATGTAGGTAAAAATAGTCCAATCGGCGATAATCCGAAACAAGCTTATCACACCCCGGATAGTCCACACCGAAACCTTAAAAAAGTGACGAACACTTTTATAGTCGTAGCGCTCAAGCATTGGCAATACTTTTGCAGTTGGACCGAAGCGGGTTTCACTCCCATCATTGACATCGGGGTCGCCGTGAATGGCGGCGAAGGGTAACTTTTTGACCTGCATCGTGTATACCTTGCCGCGAAGCAAGTTATTGCCGCAGTAGAAACTGCCAGCTACCGGTAATAAGCCCATTTCCTTGCCATAGCCCAGTTGCTTCGCAAATACCAAGCTATAGGGACCGGCAGTTACCGCAACGGCACGTGCACGCAGCGTCCCCCGAGTGGTTACTACTTGAAAACCGCCCTCCGCTTTTTCAATTCGCTGAACCGTAGTATTCATTAGCGTATCAATAGTTCTCCCCCTTTTTTCTATCACTCGTGCCTCACTGGAGCGAAGCGACTCTTTTACATACGACTGCGCTAACTTTTTATAATTGACCGCGTAACCGTCGTCAGTATATAACGCCAATAATTTTTCAGTCTTGCTTCTTTTTTCGATCAATTTTGGTTCTATTTTTTCTAACTCATCACGGTCAAGTTTTTTCAATTTTGGAAAGAGCTCCTTGAATTCACTATATCGCTTCTCCAGTTCTTGTATTTCAGTATTCCCAACGGCAATCACCATTTTTCCGCCTTTAACGAACGCATTTTTGGCGTATCTATGGAGGTATATGGTAAGCATATCAGCCGCTTCCTTCACCCGCGTCGCTTTTTCAAGCGTGTAATTCGTCTCGATATCACCGAAATGCAGGGTCTGGCTGTTGTTATTATAATGGGTGCTTACTTCACCAAACTCATCATATTTCTCGATAATCCCCATCCTCTGGACATTCGTGTAATTCGATAAAGCATAGAGGAGCGCCGTACCCGTTACTCCGCCGCCAATAATAAGCACATCGTAGTCAGTATTTTTTGACATTCTACGGGTGTATCACGTATTACTTGTTACGCCATCGCGGTATTCGCCACCCAGACTTTTTTTAACGGCAATAATTGGATAGATAAGCCCAAGAATAAAGCCATACACCAAATGCCCCCACAAGCTTGGCAACGCTCCCTGCATACCATTAATAGATAATTGCACCCCCATTCCGAGCCATACCGGCATGATAAGAAGCGGCCCGAGAATCCACCACACAAAACCATATATGACGCCGAGCAGTATACTTTGGGTTTTATCCTGCGCCGAATGGCCAAGGACAATAGCAAAGACCACTCCGATGATCGCACTAAACAACAGGTGGAGCACAAAGCCAAATAGGGCGGAACTGCCGCCAAGCAATGCCGCTACCATAGGGAGCATCCCTGCCATCCCCATCATGGCGCCAAACACAACGCCGGCGAGAATACCTGCTACAACGCCTGCTCTTACATGATTTCCTTCGATTTTAACGATAGACATATAGGTGAATTTACAATTAATTAAATAATTCACTATCTGGGTGTGCCGCAACCCACGAAAACCAGAATGCCCCGAAGGGATTGATGCGCTGTAGCGATCCGTCCGCCTTTTTTTCAAACAGGCGCACCGCGTCAATGTTCGCTTCGTATCGTGCAACAATGATTTTACCGGCGAAAAAATCCTCTATCGTTCCAACGCTCTTAATTGCCTGCGGCCAATAAGCTTTTGCCTTACCGTCTATCACAATTCCTAAAATATATTCTTTTTCGCCGAGACGTGCATCGCCCTCTCCTACGGGAAATATAGTGCCCGGGGATGTATAGTAATCACCATACGGGTCCTGCCCATAGAATCGATCCGCTCCTGTATCGCGTGAGAGTACCTCGCCGTCAGTATGAAGCTCCTTCCATTCTCCGAAGCGAATCTGGTCTGATGGTAGTATATCGAGTTTTGTGCCAGTCATGTCGCCAACAATTGACTCCCCCAGAATTTGCGACCAGAGCGAGTTTGTTTTGCGGTCATACATCACTAAATTTGAATTCCATAGCTTGCCCGAGGTTCCAAACTCGACTCGTTCGCCATTGACTAGGGGATCAAAGACAATACCGGATAAACAAAGCGGACAGTAACTCACCAACACCCGCTTCCCCTTGATAGTATCGTTGACTATTTCATGCCATACCAGTATTTGGAACGGATAGAATCGATCAGTGTCTCCGATTGCAAGCGCAATACCGGGATCGCTCGCTACCAGATACTCACTCGCTTCGCTGGTAGATACGAAATGAGGGCTATCAATAGACGGGATGCCATCTTGTGGCGGCCCGCCTCCAATTATTTCTTCAAACGGAACGCTGTGTTTTACGCTATTTGTGCTCATAATTTCTCTCTCAACTTGCCGCGTCTCAATTTGCTTTGTGTTTTCGGCCTCAGATGCAGACTCGGAGACACTCAACGGATTATTCGACGCATCCGGCAGATCTGCCGGTGTTGTGAGTCCGAATACAACAAAAGCTACAATAATAATGACCACTACTCCACTGAATGCAATAATTACCTTTGGGGAACGCATATTATTGTTTGATCAGTGATATAATATCATTCTCTCGAATATCGCCAGGAATCACTTTTACGATTGCGCCGTTCTTATCAATCAACAGGTGTGTATTCGTATATTGAACGCCAAACGCGTTCGACGCCAACCGAAGCGGATCAAGTGCAATTGAAAACGAAATACCCTTTGATAAGACAAATTGTTTGACCGTTGATTCGCGTTCCTGCAAATTTATGCCGATGACTTCAATATCATCCTTATATTTTTCATACATTCCATTGAGTTTTGGCATATCACGCTGACAGTTGGGACACCATGATGCCCAAAAGTCAAGTACGACTGGTTTTACGCCCCTAAATTCTGCGAGTGTTATTGTGCCTCCGCTCAGTCGCTGGAGCGTAAAGTCCGGCGCGAGGTTCGGGTTTTTTTCTGTGGGCATAGCAGTCTCAGACACAGATGCGCTTATTTGTGCTGTTGGTGTCAATGTAGGTGCTTGCGAGGACCGAGGTATAGTTTGCGTTTTGTCATTATACAGAGCCCCGACAATTAAAAAGCCCACACCAAGTACGATAACTCCTCCGATAACTAGCACTTTGTTGTTCATATGTGCTGACTTTTTTTAATTAATATGAAGTAACTCTGATAATCGCGCTTTGTCGAAACCAACGACGATAGTGCCGTCAATAGCAATTACCGGCACACCCATTTGTCCCGACTTGTCGAGCATTTCTTGTCTCGACTGATCGCTTAGCGAAACATCTTTTTCCTCGTACTTTATGTTATGTTCCTTAAAAAATGCCTTAGACATTTTGCAATAAACGCAGCTTGGAGTAGTGTATATGGTTACTTTGGTCATAGTTTTTTTGTTATCATTAATTAGTATTTTGTTTATCGACCTTTTTAATGAATAAACACATGTGCTTAACCGTTGGATGGGCACGATTGATTTCATAACAAACCATTTGGCCCATTCGAATTTTTATGACTAAGCCCAGACGCTCAAGTACACGTAATTGCTGCGACGCCGCTGAAACTGTGATGCCGAAAATATGTGCTACATCAGTCACACATATATCGTGATGATCCATAAGCACTCGAAAAATATTGAACCGCCCTGCGTCGCCAAGTGCCTGTAACATCAGGGGCGTGTTGCCTATTGGTTTATTTAATTTCGATTGTATCGTTTTAATTTCTTGGTCTGTTAACATACTATTTAGAATTAAGTAATTGTGCAACTGCTTCATCATATTATACTAAAAAAATCTGTCAAGGACAGTTATCCACACTAATTTACCAGCCATTAGATCACGATAATAAAAAAGCTCTAACATTAGGGCTTATTCTGTTAAATGGGAACTTAGATTCTTGTTCACGAAATGGGCTCATAGTGAGTTATGTCTTAATAAGTTGTATTAGTTCGGGGAATGTCTCCTGATTGAAGTGGCCTCTATCGGCAAAGTTGTGCATGATAGCACGCGGTAAAGACCGCTCATACATGCCGTACCCTGTTGTTGTTTATAAAACCTACTGCTCGCGAGAAATTTTTGTATCGCATATGTAGTTACAAATATCGCACTTTAGAGATGTTTGTCTCTAGTGCTAAACGATGCAAAACAGCAACGATAGGGACGAGGGCCTCTTTTGCAGGACGGTCATTTGTGTTTTAATTTTTTTCGCGCCCGCGTTACAGCATCTACGCCCAGACCATGCGATTTCAGGAAATCCGAGATCGGCTTTCCACACCTCGAGCAAAAAGAGTTATTTGCAAACATGCCTCTTCCGGCTTTGATCTCTGTTTCTCTGTCTTTGATTTCTTTTTTGCAAATGTCGCATTTGGTGACTAACATATAATTCAGATTAGCATAGGGGACACCATTCGTCTATGTGCGTGTGCTACGAGCCAGATAGGCTGTCATTATAATGCTCAAAGAGCACCCCTTTATTACACACACAGGGCACTGTACATACATTGCGGTTAAAACAACACGGTCTTCGATTGCCGGCCTTGAGCTTCGAACATGCTACCTCAATCCGTCGCATACGCGTTTCCGGTCGCTTTGTCGAGCGTATCCAACGGATCCAGTCCCAGCGGGCCATTGGCGTGATGTCAATCCATATCGAGTGTGCCTGTGGGACCACCGCAAGAGCATGCTTAAAATCCGCTGGTACCGCGGGTTCCGGCCATACTCGAGTCGGCTGAATTGCCAGTACTACCGTGTCGCCCGCGCCTGCATCAGCAGCTTCGCGCATGGCTTTGTCGACCCGAAACCAGTGGCTTCCCTTACCGTCCGGTTCGAGCGCGGCTTGAAAACGGAAACCATTGATAGTTCCCTCAACCATTGTCATGCCTCGTGAAGGAAGCTTCGCGCTTGCGCTCTTGGGCAGCATTAGAACGGTCCATAAGTCGATTTTGAAGAGTGTAGTTTTGAAACGAATGGTGAACATACTTTATTGCTCCATAATTATTCTTTAATCAAGCAGCCACATATTTACTATAAGAAATGCGACATAGATTACAACAAGAATCAAACCCTCGCGCCGATCCATTTTTTTGCCGCTTGCATAAAACAACACAAATAGGAACAAGATTGCAGCCAAAAAAACCGCAATCGTCCAAAATGCCGGACCAACAGTGAACGTAATCGGCCGCATAATTGTCAGAACGCCCAGCACCAACACATTCGTAAATGCCGAGCTTATCAAGTGGCTAAGAGAAAGACCCGACGCACGCTTCCGCCACGAAGTAATTGCAATGGTTATTTCAGGTAAATTTGTTCCGATCGCAAATACTAAAGCCCCGATTACAAGCTTATTTATGTGTGTTTTATCCAGTAATCCAATAGTGACCTCCACGATCCAGTGAGATGACAGTAGTATAAACACAATACCGAGAATCGAAAACAAAAGTGCTGTGGCTATCTTTTTT
>Ga0154956_133_pt1 | contig 14198 bp, 15 predicted proteins | sample RifCSPhighO2_01_FD_105924 | JGI IMG/M metagenome (GOLD analysis project Ga0154956, IMG submission 105924) | Parcubacteria group bacterium RIFCSPHIGHO2_01_FULL_47_10b | reverse complement strand
TCGCACGAATTGCCGAATGTTTGTTGCACAGGGTTGCAGGGCGTGGTAATGCATTGGACGTTGACCGTGGCGCAGACCGGCGCATAGAGTTGTATACATATTTCTGCGTTTCGCTGTGAGGGTTCGCAGCGGGTCATTGTGCCGCTGGAGCCACTGGAATCCGTGCCACCATCTTCATTTGATTCGCCGTTATTAATCGGCGGAACGACCAATCCAGTACACCGCCAATTCACTTCTGCAGCTCTTGTCGCCTCGCTCACCACGCACGCAGGGTTGCATCCATCAGCATCGAGACCTGGCATTCGTTCGATGTCAAACCACCAGGTGTTGCTGTTTTCGTTGTATAGTTCTTTATCGCCCACGATCCCTGCCATTGAACAATCGAGATTCTCAAGCGCAATGAGCGATACTTCGGACTCGGATAGTGGAGTGATAAGTTGTGTTGGGGGCTGGCTCACTGGCTGTGAGTCATATGGCTGCTTCGTCAACGTCATAGCGATGACCGCCCCGACGAGAGCGATAACGACGATTATAGTGAGGATGATGGCTGGTTGTTTCATGGGAGTAGAATTAATCGTCAAAGACTACTTTATTGTACCGCATCCGGAATGAACCGAAAAGGATACCTAGGGTTTCAAAGCCACATAGGTATCCTCTTTGTTTCTACTTCAAAACGTCTACTTTGCCTTGATTGTCCATTCTACTTCATCCGGACAAACGAGGCGCCACCATGAATCATTGCCCGCGCCCACCTCCGAAAGTGCGATGAGATCGCTGGCTCCATCGGAAAAAACAACTTCCAAGCAAGGTCGCTCCTTTTCATTATCGGGAGCGAACATCTTCGCACCTACGACCAAGCTTGGCTCTGAGCTTCTGAAGCAAAAAACGTTCTCACCGACGACATAGAATGGATCAGGCTTGGGCACTGTGCGATGCATGCCATGGCGCTTTATGAACGACTCGATTACAGCAAGTTGTTCGGATACGGTCAGTCCCCATGTCGGCAGGCCAATCTTCTGTTGCTCCCATAATGCATTCAACGTGCTGACTTTTTCGACTAACACATCAAACGGCTTCATGTTGAACCTCCTAAAGTTATGTCAGTTCGATTCGTCTTCTACTCCGTCCAGCAGACTACTGATCAGTTCCGACACGCGGTATTGCGATCCTCGTGTACCGAGAACCCTTACCATGTTTACTGAAACCAGAACGATTACGGACAACGAATATATTAGGCCCAACATGATGAACGTTTCCCCCATGTTGCGGCTAAATACGACTGAGACTATCGCCATCACCAAAAAAATAACAAAGGCGATAATTACAGCCTTCGGCGTTGTCCGAATTTGTTGCGACCCGAATGTTAAATAAGCCAAAGAGAACCGTGCGATCACTCCGTTTCCGCTTGCGGTCTTCTCGGGACCAAAGGCATTGTGCAGCGCCCTTACAGCACCCCTCATTTCCCGATTACTTCGGGTCTCCGCCCTTAGAAATTTACCGAGCGCAAATGCAGCAGTAAGGTACGCTTCCTTTAGCTTAGGATTCCTTGCAAGGTGCGACTTGAGACCTTCTGCGCACGCCATTACCGCCTGAATTTGAAGTAGTATTGTCTCTCTAGTTCTATACGAAGAACTTAGAACTACCGAGGCAATGAGAGCGAGGGGGAGAATGATGATGCTGGCTGAGTACGACGACCCAACAATCTCACCAAACTTTCCGCCCCAAATACTCGCAAGAGCCCCGCCCAGAATCGCTGGCAATAGGGCTATGATAAAGCTTGCCTCGTACCAGTGCGCTTTCCTTGGTTCGAACATCGATTTTACCTCCTCCGCAGTCAGTTTTCGTGCCATACACTCTCCTTTTCTCCTAGGTGTTGTAGATCAGAAATAAATTAACAAAAAACAGATAAAAAGTCAACTACACTGGACCAGGTGGGAATCGAACCCACGACCTCTTCATTGCAAATGAAGCGTTCTAGCCGCTGAACTACTGGCCCGTATGTATGAACGGCGCTCGTGCTAGCGAGAGAATCCCTCGTCAGCGCCGCCACACGATATCAAATTACTTTACTCCCCTCCGGCACTTTCTTCCGCGGCTTCAACAACACTGCCGCGCCATCTACGCTGACTGCCAACAACATGCCATTGCTATCTACGCCTTTCAGCCGCCGAGGTTCGAGGTTTAAAATAAACGGCAACTGCGCGCCCTCGAGTTGCTTGATCGTATAATATTCGCGGATGCCTGACACAATCTGTCGCGCTGGATCATCAGCGCCAAAATCCACTGTCAACTTATACAGTCTGTCCGCGCCTTCAATGAGCTCGACCTTCCGCACCGTACCAATGCGTACATCAAGCTTATGTAATTCATCTAAACTTACCAAAGTAGCTGTATTATAGCGAACATTGGGCAAAAGGCAAGCATTGGCAGACTACATAAAAATTGATATACTATAAGTAATTATACATAAATCAAAAGTACCATGACCAAAACACTCAAAGTGGTTCTCTTACTAGGTGTATCAATCTGCATACTTATCCTCGGTTTTGTGGGTATTCTTGTTGTTCTTGATGTTACATCAACCGCAGTTGCACAAGAAACATTGCTCAAAGGCTTTGCCGTTATTGGCATTGTTTGCCTCGTTACGATCGGTATATCCCTTATTCTTAAGTTGAAACCCAAAAGATAAACAGCGTGTTCCAGCTGCTCCAGCCGCGCTCACCCCTTAATCACCCGCATTGCGATGGTGCACATTGCCGCGATTACAAACAATATGGGAAAACTCACGAATCCGCCTCCGAACAACGCCATCACTGCAACAAGCGCAAATGCAAGCATCCGCCCATAGCTATGCATGATCTCGCGAAGCACAATGTATTCATCAGTGCCATGGCCATGCGCCAACGTACGGCCAACCGGCAAGTACATACGTTGCTTTGCCTGCTTGAAAAAATATTGCATATACGGCAATTCAGTCGCCAGTTCGCTTAACCGAAACAGTGACGAAAACGCCAGATAGCTCATGGGAGTGGTAATAAAACCGTTAATGAGCCACGAGAACGCGTGCACGATCGATGTAAGCGAAAATATTTTCATGCCGCCCTCCTTGTCTGACAGCCAGCCGATATAGTAGGTAAAAATAAGCGCGATCACAAGCGTAAACGATGTGATCAAACCAATGGTCGTAAATGACGGAATGACGAGAAACACATACAACGGGAAGACGAAGAGTCGTATGCCTGACTCGGCGCCCTGGAAAATAAACGAGAGTGAGGCGCGTCGATTTTTCCGGTGCCATGCATAGCGGTAACTCTCCCGCCACGTCAATGAATATTTCTCATAGACCTCGGGAGAGAAAAACAGGGGAAATGACGCAATCGCGATGAGCAACGACGAGATGATCAACAGCGCGGGAAAGCCATATAGTGTCAGGATTAGTCCGCCGACCAGTGGGCCCATTGCCTTCACCAATGCCACGATCACACCCTCCACGCTTAGATGCTGACCCTGCTTTCCGCGCCGCGCAAATCGTGCAAAATCCACATGCCGCGCGGGCCAGAAAAACATAAAGTAAAACAATTTCACGATAAGCGCCACGACGATCGCGGGAAATCCGAGCTGCGGCGCAAAAAGCAAACACAGAAAATACGCAGCTAAAAATGGGTTCCCGACTGCCATCGATTTCTTGAGCCCCAGCGATTGCATCGACCGCGCGCCGATAGGCGCAAACACCGCATACAGCAAAAACTCAACGGCATAGAACGCAAATGTCGCGACCAAGGATTCGTTGAAATATTGATACACATAGACAACAAGAAAAAACCCGCCCAGATAAACGGCAAAATTCTTGATCGCCATCGCCCAATAAAATTCATTCATTTCGCGACGAAGCGAATATTCAATTTCCTGCGGATGTTGATCGTGAAAGGACATAGCGCATCGTGCGTAGCGCGGCTATGCGCCGCCACGCTTTACAACCACACACTCAATAACGCCCCTGCTATGAGTAACACAATTAAAAAGTGGCCATTATCAATGAGCCACAGCTTTTTCGAATGGCCGGTCCAAATAGTGTTAATAAAGGTGGTCGGCGCTACAAACCCCAGCCAGAGCCAAAACGCTGTCTTGAGGCCCTCGCCAATAGTAACCGCCCCAGCCAGATCAATCACATATGCCAGCACATACTACGCAATAAACCACGCCACAAATGTTTGCATCGCGGCTGGCTTCATGCGTTTTTTCTCTTTGTCCGATTGGGCCTTGGTTTTGCCAACAAGTTTCATCCATTGATTGCCGAATAAAGCCGGCGAGTACCACAAAAAACCCACGATCATCGCTAAAATCGTACTGGCAAGCACTGCCCACAGATTAACAAAACCTCCTAACATGTGATCCCACCTCCTCTCATGGGGATAGTATAGCATACGGGTTCGCATGCAAAAAGTGAAACCAGCCTACGGACTGCACAGATTCGCGCTGATTTGGGCGAACCGATACAAGTTTCGTAGGCTGGCTAAGGTCTCGCAATAGTCTCCTTGAGAATTTCGTCGACCGATTTCACCTCGCGATCGAAAACTGCGTTGACTGCTAGGTGAAGAAAGTCACGATATTCTGGTTTGTCAGCAAGTAGCCGTTCCCGTTCACCTCGATAACTCCCAACGATTCGATCGATGAATTCCCGAAACGAATAGGCTGTCAACTTTTCTATTTCGTCTCGTTTAAAATGTGCTCCTCTAGGGATAACCTTCGATATTTCTTCCTCATACCGAAGTGCACGGTATAAAACGACACCTTCCACTGCCCAATGCATGTGCCAGTACACTTTGCGTACTATGAGCAGTACTTGTACCAACACCCACATTGGATCGTCGTCCGAATAAGGGTTCTGCCTGTCTCCTGCCACGATTCCTCCTTTTACGGTCGCTTTGGCACAAACACTTTAAGCAACTCATGATACACATCCTCCCGTGGGTCGATGAGCAGCTCATTACATGTATCTTCGTCCGTAAACACGAGATCGTCAATACCGCGCACAATAGCGAGTGGGGTCTGCTCTGCTGCTTCGCCCATGACGAGCACTGCGGCAGCGGCGATTGAATCAACAAGGTTGGTTTGTGAGACCTCGAGTTTCCGCCCAAAAATATCAGGTTTTCCGCGGTAGTCTCGAAGGGGTTTTATTCCGAAAAAACCAATGGCAACGCCAGATACGCCACGACGCAAGGGGGTGACGTGGCTGTCTGTGATGACGACGCCGAGATTCTTGATCGGTTGAGCGCGCTGCCTTTTTTCGCCGCGTACCTCCCTCGCCATCGCTCGCACATGCTCCCATATCTCTCGCGCTGCCTCATGCGGCTTCTCCGGCCACAATACGTAATAGCCATTTCCATTACTTTCATCGATGCCCGCCGAAGCGATCAGCGTATTGTCCTTGATCGTTATGCGAAACCCGTATTTATTTTCCCCCGGAACTACATAATCGGCTTCTCGTTCGGTCAGTTCATTTTTGTCCAAGACCGCATCTGTTTTGACGCACCGACCCTGATGAATCGCCACTACCTTCGATGTCACCACGAGCACATCGCGATCTCGCAAATCGTCGGCCGCAGAGAGTGCGACAAGCGCCTCGTCGATGACAGCAAATAAGTCGTCGTGGGGCGGGAGTAGGGGGCGAGTTTTTATGGGTGTCACTTGCATTGATTTATTATAACCTATTTCGACAGCACTTGAGTGCAAAAAGTCGAGGGGCTAGCATCACGCTTGGCCCCTTCGCTTTTTTTGTTTCATGATCACCTCTTTTCATCCAGTCTCGTAAATTCCCCCTCTATCAGAGAGACCACCCATCGGAATGAACGAAATGAAACAACGGTCATGATAAGCAATCCGGCTGATACCCATAAACCATTCGGGTTTCCAAATCGAACTGCATTTCTGATTGCTTCCACTCCAACGACAAGGGTAGTCATTCCAGCAAAAAAGCTGACGAACAACAACACTGCTGCAATCGCATTTATAGCACTCACGCGCATAAAGAGCTCCTTTCTGTTTCGTGTATTTATCTTACCACAAACCTCCCGACGCCTCGGTGTTGATAGTCCTTCAGATAGTTGCCGAGCGACTCTTCAAATACGCCATTTCTCCGCTCCCGATTCGTTGCATGAATAACCATATCTCGTCCTGTTATGATCCCGACATGTCCAACGCTATCACCACGCACCGGATCGACAGTGTTTCGAACACTGGTTCTGAATATCAGATCACCGACAACGCGTTCGTCGAACGTCACATCGACACAAAACTGGCGTTGTTCAACGGGGTAATCGGGTAGAACTATGCCAGCCTGCCCATACACCCACTTGGTTAATGTCCAACAATTGACGATCTGCGGTGCATGATACAACAACGCTGACCTGCGGTACCGAGCGTGCCCGATGCACGAACGCGCAGCGCTGATCACCTTCTCAATAAGCTCATGCCTCATATAAGGCCTCCTTCGAAAGAACTTAAAATGTTGTGTTTCAGTTCACATCAATAAAGTTCCCGACCTATAAAGTCGTTCGAATGAAGCCAGACCACGTTTGAAAATTGTTTTTGAGTAACATGGGAGTAATTATAGATAATTTCGCTGTCTATTTTTTTGATGTGCCAATAAATCTATGCCCGCTCACAACACTCTTTCCTGTCTTTTCTTCAATTTGCTTTCGTGCATTGCCGGCAATAGTCCCGCCTTCCCTCGCCACCTGACGATTTTCTGGAAATGTCTGCGGTTCGCGCACATCGGAAATTTCAGTTGTCGCTGTCTCTGCCAGCATATTCAAAACTAACTCCAAGTTGGTCATGTTGTCCCGCAAATTTTCCTTGGTGAGTGTTTTCAAATTTTTATACTCGCGCGTGCGTAATCCTGCCCATGCCTCAGTAATGTCGTCAGTAAGTGTGGCGAATTCATCACCGCGATTAACTCCTCGTTTCTCCCACTCATCAGTTAGGGCTTTCCGTATCTCGATACTCTTGAGTCGCAAGTTGATCCAGTTGTCGCTGTATCCCTTACGGCGATATGTGCGAAGCGCTCTATGGATAGCCAATTCCGGGTCATATGTTTCCTCGATTCGTTCGTATCCCACACGCGCGAGCCAAAGCTTAAATGGTTCCGCATTTGGAGAGGGGATCGATTGGATGAGACGGAACAGGGTTACAGTGTCGGCAACGTCAGTTAGGCGCATTTTGCCGTCAGCTGCAATTAGTTTCAACTGGTTACATTTTGTAACCACTTCAGATCCTTCTTTGTTGAGGCGGTTTTTTAACACCTTCCAATAATTTCTCGCTAACTGATAATTTGGTTGATTCGCTAAAACCATCACCACATCCACCACTGAAAAATACCATTTCTCCGCGTCTTCGTCCCAGTGGCGGCGGATTTGCTTCCCCTCAAAAATTGCGATACGTTTTTCTTTCCTCATGAAAAAGTGTGTTACCAAAATTTCTATCTTGGGTACGGGAGGACTCGAACCTCCGACCTCGTCATTATCAGTGACGCGCTCTAACCAGCTGAGCTACGCACCCGTTATGTCGCATCGTAAGGGCGATGCGTTGTATGCAAATTATACCGAGAGATCGCGGAAAGTCAATCAAATACGGTTGCCGAAACACGAGCCCCTACCCCTGCTTCGCAAACCACTCATAGGTCTTGGCAATGCCTTGTTCTAACGTAAATGCCGGCTGCCAACCCAAGAGGCGTCCAGCTCGAGCTGCGTCGATAGCGCTGCGCAGCTTATCACCTGGCTTCGCATCGCCATATACTGGCTCAATCTGTTTGCCTCCTTGTGCGCTGCCGCCTTGCGCACTACCAGCTTGCAACGCCAACGCCGCCACCATATCGAAAACCTGCTTTACGCTCGCCTCGCGCCCCGTGCCAATATTCATTACGCGTTCGCTGTGATCAAACGCACTGGTATCAAGATCAAGAGCTGCTAAGTTCGCGCTTACGACATCGTCGACATAGACGAAATCGCGTGTCTGTTTACCGTCTCCAAAAATAACGGGCTGCTGATTCGCGGCAAGCGCTTGGGAAAACACCGCAATCACGCCTGCCTCGCCCAACGCATTTTGTCGCGGCCCATACACATTTGCATAGCGCAATGAAATCCAATCCATGCCGTGGTACATGCCATACATGGCTAAATATTGGTCAACGAAATATTTTGTAATTGCATACGGACTGATTGGCTTACATGCGCTCTCCTCGGTCGCCGGTAGCTGCGCATCATCAGCATAAATAGCGCCACCGGTCGACGCAAAAATAAATTTCGAAGCATTATGTTCAAGCGCGAGTTGCACCAACCGTACGCTCCCCCATGCATTCACCCATGCGTCAAAATCCGGGCGCTCAACTGATTTTCGCGCATTAATTTGCGCTGCCAAATGAAACACCATCTGCGGCTTCTCTTTTTGGAAAAATTCATCCATGAGCTGGCTCGTGATGTCCAAGCGATAAAACCGCGCCAATGCATTCACCTGATCCATGCGTCCCGTGGACAAATCATCAACAACTAATACCTCATGGCCACGCGCCACCAGCGCATCAACAAGATGAGACCCAATGAATCCGGCTCCGCCGGTGACTAACATTTTCATAGTATTCGTTAGAATAATAGTTGCGAGGGTCGATAAACCTACACTTTTGGTAACGTTATGCCACGCTGCCCCTGATATTTTCCTTTTCGCATCAGATAGGTCACCGCAGGGGTTTCACCTTTCAAAAACAGTAGCTGCACGAGACCCTCATTGGCATAAATTTTTGCCGGCAGCGGCGTTGTGTTGGAAATCTCAAGCGTAATATGCCCCTCCCATCCGGGCTCAAGTGGCGTTACATTACTAATTATACCACAACGCGCGTACGTTGACTTACCCACGGCCAATACCATGATATTTTCAGGGATCTTCATATACTCAACGCTACGTCCCAGCGCGAAGGAATTGGGAGGAATCATCGCAATATCGCCCTTAAAATCGACAAATTCGTTGCTCGTGAAATGCTTCGGATCCACGCTCCCGCTATTGACGTTCGTAAAAATCTTAAATTCATCGGCAACGCGGATATCATAGCCGAATGACGACAACCCATAACTAATGACCCCGTCAGTCGAGAGCTTCTCGACAAACGGATCGATCATCTTGGCATCGATTGCCAACGCTCTGATTTGCGTGTCGTTGAGTATCATGGTGTTTTTGGTGAGGTGGTGGTGGTTGTTGGCTTCGCAAATCGCTCTACCGTGTTCCTCCCATTCTCAAGCGACACGTTGAGATTTTGTTCTCCTTGATTCAAAATTCCCAGCGCGGCATTTTTGTCGCCACCACGAGCCACTAAGTACGATAAAATCGTATAATATTCAGGTGTCGTTGTCGCGATATTCGGCGTTGTCCGATAGAACTCAAACACATTTTTCATACTCTCCGCGGGGAAGCGCGGCAGGAAAAATATATCATCCAGTGTAAAGTCGCGTTGCGGCGCTGCGAACGCTTCCTTTATATATTGTTCTCCTTGCGCATTCTCGTCTCGCAAGAACGCAATCTGCGCTTTTCGCCACGGCGTTTCGAGCGCTGGGTGCTTCGACATGTAATCCTCAAGTATACGAGCGGCGCTTTCATTATCGCCTTGCGATTCTTTTAGGGCAACGAGTTCCGCATACGCATCTGGCCGCAAACCGATTGCCGCTGCGTCGCGCAGCACTGATTCGGCTTTAGCAGCGAATGATGAATCAACCTCGCTACGCACGCGATACATAGTTCCAAGCGCCAGCCGGTACTTGAGATTAGTCGGATGCTTGGCAACTGCGCTCTCGAGTTTCCCGATGCTGTAATCAAGATATTTTGTTGCTTCGCTGGCAGGCGATTGGGTCAATACCACCGGCAATAGTACCCGCAGTTGATTATATAGCTCACTGTCGGTATATGATCGGTATGCAAATGCCTTATCATATTCAGTAATAAAGGCAGCAACGTTGTCCGGCCAGGTGTGGATCGTCTGTAATGCGACAATACCCTGTTGTGCGGCGGCAGTCACATTGAATGTCCCAACCTTCAGCACAACAAGCATTATAAGAGCGACGACAGATGCGATAATCATAGGACCCGAGCGTTGAGTTACTTCCATAGAACTCTCCTCTTGACTATGAAGCTCACTTAAAAAGCCAACCATGGCAATGACCGGAAAAAATAACACATACGACGTCGTGGTATCGAATAGCGTAATATTTTGAACAAAATATCCGACTAACAAACTGGCTGCGGTCAGCTTGAGTAAAAAATCCTCTTTCCGCCCTCGAAACAATACCCACCCAGCCATTGCAAAAATACCCACATAGGTAATGAGCCCGACATATCCTGTGGTAACCAATACTTCGATTTGCTTTGAGTGCACCCGATCGAACCAAATATTTTTGTAAAACAACATCTCCGGATTATAGTCACGAGAAAAAATACTTAGGTAACTATCGGGCCCCCACCCGAATACTGGCCGTTGCTGCGCTGCATGCCATGCTATTTCCCAGTTGATAATACGCGCTCGAACGCCCCCGGTGGCGAGCGATGTTTCGCCGAGGCGTCGCGCTGCTTCGATCGAATCTAAGTACCCTGCTTTCGCCGCAGCAAAAATACCATAAAACACAACGACAGCTGCAACCACGACGATGCCCGCTCGTTTCCGCGCAGTGCTCGACATACCAAATAATGCCATACCAATAGCCGCAAACACTATACTCGCTGCCAAGCCAATCAGCGCTCCGCGTGTTCCTGACATGACTACTATAAGCACGGCAAATACCAGCGAGCTCGCGTAAAATTTTCTCCACAGGGCATTTTTATCCCACAAAAACAACAGCAGCGACATGTGGCCTAACATGATAAACATAGTACCCATATAGGTCGCATTGCCGAGCGTTCCTGCAATACGGTCCTTGGCCTTCATCAACACATCTCCAATACCCAAAAATTGCGCAACGCCATAGAGCCCTACGTACCACCCCATCAGCAACGCCCCACGCCAAAACCACACCCACTCTTCCTTGGTGCGGAAGAAGCTCGTGAGCATGAGGTAATACAGCAAAAAATACAACAAATGAAACAACCCCTCCATGCGCTCGATCGTACTCCAAAAACTCTGATATTGGTCAATGCTCGTAAACGAGCTAATAGCATAGACGGCCATATATGCCAAAACAGCCAATGCCAACATCGTCGGTCGAAAGGTAATCCGCTCGGGGCGCAACGCAAGTAAAAATAAAAATGCTACGAGCGTCACAGTTAGGACGATATGCAGGAACTCAACCTTACCCACAAAAAAAGGAAACAACGTCGAAGAGCTGATAAAAATGGCGCAAAAGGGCGCTGCAATAAGCCCCCATCGTACTACGTGTTGCAAAAATCGAATCACGCTGTCGCGTTCAGACATATATCCCATAGTACCAGCTCGTCGAAGTCTGTAAAGTACGACGGGTAACACGTTGAGATGTTCAATCGGGGTGAATAAGTAGTGTATAATCGATTTGCGACACTGTGCAATACACGGTACAATGAGGTAATGATTAATTTTCTTTCGTTATGAAATCAGAAAAAACGACCAAGGCATCCAAACAACCAGTCCAATTTAAAGAGGTAAAAAGTAGATTCTGGATCGGGCTATCGCGTTGGTCGCTCATAGCGTTCGCCTTTTTATTGCCATTACTGTTTTGGCCGTTTACCACTGATGCTGTTGGATATGGCAAACAAATTTTAGTTGTGACCTGCGCAGGGCTTGCAGCGATTGGATGGATTTTACAAGCGCTTTTAACTGGTGTCATAAAAATTCAAAAAGGGTTGTTCCCGTGGTTCATTGGGTTATTTGTGCTCGGAATTATCGCATCAGTAGTTTTTAGCACAGACTCGGGACTCGCATTCTGGGGATCATCGCCAAACGGTCTATCAGGAATCTCGTTATTAGCGTTGGGGATAATTGTCTATATCGGATACAACATTGCTGATTCTGCCCTCTTGCGCAAACTCGGCGTCGCCCTTTTTAGCGGACTCTCACTTGCCATGATTCTTGGTTTGTTTTCGCTCTTTTCTTCGACAAGTATATTCGCGTTACTCGGTCTCTCGGGCTTTTTAGGCGTAAGCGCTGCCACATTTAATACGATTGGTCCGATAAATGCCCTCGCAGTTGCAGCAGGTCTCACGCTTGTCACTGCGATTCATGCGCTGATTAATCGAGATCAGTGGTTCGGTAAGCGCATTGCCGGTACCACTATTACTACTATCGCGTTACTCGCCAGTCTTGTGGTCGTTGCGGCGATCAACTTCCGATCGGGATGGCTTGGTATCGCTATCGCCGGCCTCTTTATTACGATCACGAGTCTCGCTGGTAAACGCGTCATTAACCCAAAATTATTCATTCTGCCCTTTGTTTTAGTATTTATTTCTATCGCACTCTATTTGCAATTATTCCCCCAGTCGTTCGGACTCAAATCAAAACCATTTGAGGTTCAGCTAGCGCCCCCCATGAGCTTTGATTTGGTTAGCAAAGCGCTCGACAACGGCAACTTTTTCTTTGGTTCCGGCTTCGGCACATTCCCTGATATCTATAGCGCCAATCGCCCGCCGGAGTTGAACAACACGTTGTTTTGGGGCGTGCGTTTTAACCAGGCGTCTTCGGCGCTCTATACACTGCTCGCCGAAGGCGGCTATGTTACGACCATACTACTCGTTGCGCTAATACTTATCGCTCTGGGCATCTCACTGAAACGAAATCAGGGTATCAGCCCCTATCTTGTGGGTCTAGCCTACCTTGCAACACTATTTGTCATGTATCCATTTAATAGCACCTTGTGGGGACTGCTGTTTGTATTTCTCATGTTAGCGGTTATGACAATGCGCGACCAGGCGCAAGCCAGCGACGCAGCCTCAACGGCACCAAAGCATGACATCAAAACAATTTCGCTGGCGAAATCCACGGGGCGTTATCTACAGACCTCGCTCGGGTTGACCGCGCTTGTACTTGTTATCGCTTTTGGCATTGTCTTTGTTTGGCAGGGCGCATCGGCAAATCGCCTCATGACCAAGCCCGTACAAGCACAGGAAATCAACGGCGCAATAACTCAACTCTCCGGTGCGATCACCAGCACGTATGGTTCTGACGACTCCTATCTCCGTGCGCTTTCGCAAGCATATCTCATTGCCGCGAATCGCACGAACATCAGCCGTCAAGAGCGTGACGGACTCATAACCAACGCCATTGGCGCAGCGCGATTGGCACAAACATATCGCCCAAAAAACGCCCTTAATGTCATTAATCTGGGCTCTGTCTATGAGGCAATTATTGGCGTCGCTGACGGAGCTCTCGAATATGCACAAAAAACATACGAAGAGGCGGCAAAACTCGACCCCCAGAATCCATCGCTGCAATTAGCCATTGGTCGATCACAGTTCCGTGAAGCAACCCGCGTGCAGTCTAGACTCGAAATTATAAACCAAGCGCCGTCACAGAACCGTGAGGAAATTCAGCAACTTGAGGAACAATTCAAACAACTCATTGCCCTTTCGGAGGCGCAATATCTGAAAGCGCTTCATCTGAAACCTGATTATGAACCAGCGCACCTGCTCCTCGTGCAATTGTATGATGCTACCGGCCGCCGTAACGAAGCAATCCAAAAGGCTGCTGATGTTGTCGCAATCAACCCGAAAAATGCCGGGAATTGGTTCCGACTCGGATTGCTGTATTATCAACAACGTGCGTATGAGCAAGCCCGCGATGCCCTACAACAAGCAGTCGCGGCATCAGAGCCATATGCAAACGCGCGATACTTCTTGGGATTGGCATTGGAGCAACTCGGCGATACCGATGGCGCCATCGCGCAATTTGAGCGTGTGGCCGAGCTAAATCCGGACAATCAGGAAGTCCAGCAAATACTTGCAAATTTGGAGCGCGGCGTAAACCCTCTATTAAATACGGCACCACCGGCTCCGCAAGACCGTATTGAGCCTCCCGTAGGCACGCAGACCGGCAATACCGCAGAACAGTCTCAAGCGCTTCCAGGAGACGCCGCAGAACAGCGCCCGCCAATCCAGTCACTGCAGCCCGCATTAGATAATCTCAAATTGTTACCGTAGCTGTTTATGTCTTCGTGCAGTCAATTGTTTCGTAAGAGTGTCAATGCGACACTTTAAGGTAA
>Ga0154956_101_pt2 | contig 14331 bp, 12 predicted proteins | sample RifCSPhighO2_01_FD_105924 | JGI IMG/M metagenome (GOLD analysis project Ga0154956, IMG submission 105924) | Parcubacteria group bacterium RIFCSPHIGHO2_01_FULL_47_10b | reverse complement strand
CCGGGTACATTAATAGAATTTAGATATGCAGTGCGAGAGGTTGGCGTTTTCGTACTATATAAACTTTTTCGCGTTTAGCCCGGAATCGCAAATTAAAAGGGAATTTTTTAGATTGCAATAATGTTTGTATTTTGTTTGGGACTATGATAGAATAGGCTCATGCCTCATGTCCCGTGCAAAATTTGCGGCAAGGAGTTTTATGCGAGGCCAAGCCACCTTAATCACGGTTGGGCAAAATATTGTTCTACCATATGTCGCAATGAGAGCCAGAAGCGTGGCAAATTTTTCAGGTGTGCGATGTTAGGCAGAAGCTGGAGAAATGGCATATTAGGTCCCAGCTATTATCGAAGAAAGATAGAAGCCGCTGGGATTAGGGCCGAGTGTATTATGTGTCACAAAAACGATCGACGAATATTGCTCGTCCATCATATTGACCAGAGCCGAGAGAACAATAGCCTTGAAAACCTAGCATGGCTGTGCTACAATTGTCATTACTTGGTGCACAAACATCAAGTTTCGCTTCCAGAAAAGGAAGTGGTGCCCATAGCTTAGCGGCCCAAAGCGTCGGGATGTGGCCCCGAAGACCGCCAGTTCAAATCTGGTTGGGCACCAGGCAATCTTTTTTTAATGTGTCAAGTGCTCGATTGAGCACTTGGTTCGAACAAACCCTTAAGTCTTACTTAAGGGCATTTTCGTTTGTGGTATACTTTAGTTATATGCCAACTGTTACTATTTATTTTGCAAAAAACGAAAAGCCCGTAGTATCCAAGGACTTCATTCCTCAACTCAAGGATTTGCTTGTTAAGGAGCTTAGCTGTGGAGAGATTGCGCTAACCCCCGAGGAAATTAGTGTGAGATTGGTTCACGCTGATGGGGGAGGAATGATTGCAGACATTGAATTGGAAATAGCAGCTCACGCTTTCGGCGAACGCATTAAGAAACAAGACGTCATTTGCAACACCGTGCGGCAGTTTGTTCTTAAGGAGCTTCCACATATAAGGGATGCGCGCGTTTGGTTACAACTAAGTGAACTGGGGCATAGTTGGTAAAGATGTCCTAAGGGAATAATATTCACATATGAATGACCGATTACTAATTGATCTTAAGCAACTTGCCGATGAAGTTGTAGGAACCATTGAAATAAGTTCATGGAAAAATGTTGATGTGCTGCAATGGCAACGAGAGCAACGTGTTGATCGAGAGGAACTACAAAGTTTCGCGTATCACCATCCAAATTGATGATCCTACCTCAACTCCGCCACGCACTCGATATAGGCATGACTGCAATCAAAGAAGCAGAAACGGTTATTTTGCGTTACTATCATTCGGGCGATCTCGGAGTTGAGAACCCCGAGGCCGAGTATAAGTGGTCTGTCGACCCAGAAGCAAGAGGGAAGGCCACGGAATGGTCTGGACAACCATACACACAGGAATCGACAAATTTTTTGCGACCAATGGGCGATTACACGAAGAGGTAATTCGACTGATACATGATAATTAATCCAACACATGAAATTCCTTCTCACCTCAGGCGGCATACGCAATAATTCACTCAAACAAGCACTACTCGCGCTTGCTGGAAAGCAATCAGAGGATCTTGCGATCGCATACATCCCAACTGCTGCAAATGTCGAGCCTCGAGATAAGTCGTGGGTCATTGATCGATGCACCGAGTTCAAAAATATCGCCAAGCGCTTATTTGATATAGTTGACATATCTGCAGTCCCAAGAGATATCTGGTTGTCACGGCTGCAAGCAGTTGATGTGATTGTGTTTGGTGGGGGTAATACATACCACCTTATATACCAAGTTCGAAAAAGCGGACTCGAAGCCGAACTCCCAAAGCTTCTTGAAAATAGGGTTTATGTTGGCATAAGTGCAGGTAGTGCTATTACAGCAAAGGATATTTCTTTTAGTCAATCGAGAAGACTGTACTCAGACGAAATAGGAGAAATCACAGATACCCGGGCCCTAGGATTTGTCGATTTTCGCATCTTTCCCCATCTCAATTCGCCAAAATTTCCCTATATGTGCGATGAGAAACTTCGAGAAATCGCTAAAATGGTTCCTGAAACAATTTATGCCCTCGACGATGAGAGCGCGATTCAGGTTGTAGATGGCGAAACCTCCATTATTTCAGAAGGGGAGTGGCGACAGTACAATTAGCTCATAATGTACTCGAAAACGCACACTTTCAAAATCGTACTATTTCATGTAAACTAAACACATAATTCATAATACACTTCTATGTATATAGTAGTTTCATATTGGTCAGCAGAATCTGGTAAAGAAAAAGAGTTTGAGGAACAAAGCTTAAAGGTTAAAAAGACATTACTCGAACAGCCCGGAGTTGCGTTTATCTATACCTTCAAAAGTGGTGGCTCCTATGTAGCAGTCCATGGATATGACAGCGAGAGCGTGTATAACCAATTAGTAAATGACCCTAAAGGCGTGTTTGCTCAATCTATGGAGGAGAATAAGCTTGATGCAGTAGGCCACTGGGTTAAGTCCGATCGAGGAGAGGACATCGTATAAATTCGCAATCATTTATAAGGGTTGTGAAAAAGACACAAGGGTGGCGCGGCGGCGTCACCCCTGTCAGTTTCATGAGATTACGCAGCTATCTCTGCGTATTTTTGTTGGAATAGTTGGTGCAGAGAAGCGCACGCTTTCTCGTATTGTGGATCTTCGATCGGCGGACGCATCACCGCAACCAAACCTTTGTCGTTGGCCTCGGGAATAAATAGGCCAAGGTGCGGGACTGTCACAGCGATTTCTTGCTTGAAGTTTCCTCCTTGCGCAGTTCGAATTAATGATCGTGTCAGCTCTAATGGCATGCGTCTTTGATCCCGAACCCCGCTCCATGTATATCCAGTATTAACCAGCCAGACCCTTGGTTTGAAGACATGGAGGAATTTTTGCAACATCTCCGCATACATCAGTGGGTGTTGGGCTAGGAATGGCGCCCCAAAACAGGGACTGAATGTTGGCTGAGGCTCGTGTATGCCAACCTCTGTTTTGCTTACCTTTGATGTATACCCGACAAGGAAGTAATACACTGCCTGCTGATTCGTTAGAGTGCAAATCGGGGGAATCGTACCACTTGTATCGAAGGTTAGGAGAAACACATCTTGTGGATGTCCAGCGCTCGAGCGCCCGCGGTGCGTACCAATGGCATCAAGTGGGCAAACAGCCCGAGAGTTCACGTGGCAATCATCTCCCACAAATCGTGGAATGCCTCCATCGTCGCCTCCATTATCGACGGGGGAGTTTTCAAAGATGACATGCGGTGTTTGAATTCCAGCCCAAATAAGGGGTTCTCTTTTAGGAGTAATGTCCTTTGTTTTGGGGTAAAATCCGTTTTCGAAACAGAAGACTCCGTTAGAACTCCAACCATGCTCGTCGTCGCCAACCAGTTTTCGCAAAGGATCGGCTGACAATGTCGTCTTGCCCGTCCCCGAAAGACCGAAGAACAGCGAGACATCAGCCAAATTGTTACTTGCATAGTTGCACGCGCAGTGCATCGGGAGCATGTTCTCGCTCGGCAAGTCCCAATTTAGCTGTGTGAATACAGCCTTTTTGATCTCGCCGGCATAATCTGTGCCAATGATGAGAGCGATTCGTTCAGTAAGATTCATCGCTATCACTACTGGTGATTGGAGTCCATATTTTTTTGGGTCTAATTCCAGCGAAGGCGCATGATAGATTGTCATGCGGCGATCAGGCGCGTGCCAAGGAAAAAAGAGATGTTGCACGAACAGGGAGTGCCATGCGCTTTCTGTATAGAAGTTAATTCCCAGCGAGAGCGGATGATCTTCAATGGCAGAAACTTGTTCGCAGAATCTCGGCCCTCGAAGCAGGTGCTCCTGGGCTCGTTCCAGTAGACGATTGAACGTTGCCGACTCCATTGGCTTTGCGGTACCAAACCAGGGAGCACCCCGCCCAGTAAGCGGATGAATGAAGTATTTTCCTTCGGGCGACCTCGCCTTTATGTTTGTAGTTGCACAAAGTCGCTTTCCCCCAAGCTCCCGTACGCCCCCTTGATTAAGCGCAAGGACAAAAAGCTCTTCTTGAGCAAGGTTCAAGTATTTTGGCTGATCAGATTGTACAACTTTGTCGGACTGTCTCATGGCGTCTCCTCCTCTATTTGTACGTATTTATGGTTGCCAATGAACCGAACCGCATTCCTTATGGCCTATGACCAGTGTAGCACTCCAATATTTCAATGCTAGTATAGCGAGCACAGAACAAAAAAATCTTTCGCTCCATCAACCAAAAAGTCCAGTAGGTGACTAGGTTTCACCCACTGGACCCTTTGGTAGATTCTTTCTCGTTCAGTATAGGATTCGAATATCTTGGGTCAACTGTGTATAAATTGTGCCGAGCGGCATACAGCATTTTCTTTATTGACAATAATTACAAAACACATTACTCTGACATGTTCGACTTGTGAAGATATATGATATACATAATGCATTATTATGAAAAAAATTATGCAATTTTTTAAAACACTCCCGCTTTGGCAATCGATCTTATTTGGGATCCTGGCCATCGCACTCATTGCCGAACTTGTTTCGATTGGAGCATTCGTCGGGCAGCGGAATCGCTCGATTGAATCAACTGTCATAGGCGCATCTCAACAAACAGCAACAACTACGACTAGCGGATCTCCAGTAGCTGTTGAGGCGTTTGTTGTTGGATCAGGGCAAGCAGGGACACTGACTAGGTCAGGTATCCTGAAATCTGAAACAGAAATTATATTGTCACCGAAAATCGGCGGACGCCTCGTAGAGCGCCTTGTTGAACGGGGCGATAAGGTGGCTTCTGGACAATTAATTGCGCGCCTTGATCAAGACCAAGCTCTGATCGCAGCAGCACAGAACGCTTTAGTAAATCTTTCATTGAACCGTGCCAATACTGAGCGAACGCGCACTATCATCCAAGAAGATAAGCAACAAGCGCAAATTCAATTAGAAAATGCACAAACTGATTTGATAGTAAAACAAAAAGCATTCGAGGCAGGGCGGATATCGTTGGCAAATGCTCAGAATAATAAGAAAAATACTGAGGAGCAAAACCAGCAAGATCTAAACTCTATAGTACAAAGTAGCATCGAAGCTTTACGATCAGCCCAAACAGCGGCAGACACGACACTTACCGTTTTATCTGATCTCATAAACGACGTGTTAGCAGGTCAATCACTCAAAGAGGTGGCTGTTCGGGAATCATGGCTAGCGAGCGAAGAACAGTACAAAAAAATTCAACCAATCATCAGCGCTTTATCGAGTGACTTAACTACAACCGTATCAAAGACACTCCAGGGAGCATTGGATGTTTTTGAAACAATGCGAGTAGGTTTACGTAATGCAACAATAGCGTTAAACGATCCCGATATTGAAGTTACAAAAGCCAACCTCGGTATCAATATAACTGCTTCAAAGACGATCGTATCCGAGCGACGAATGGTTGTTGATGGCATGATCCGCGAATTTTCTTCGTTGCAAGAAGCCATTCGAACGACAACGATCATTAATCAGGGTCGGATCGATGTTTCTGAAGGGACGCTGCGAATAGCCGAGATTCAATTTGATAGCACGGAACAAGGAGTAACATTTGCGAATCAAGCGATAGCGTCGGCAGAGGCGAATGTGCGAGCAGTTGAACCTCGATTAGCACAGCAACTGGCCTTTGCACAATCGCAAGTGGATATTACAGAGAACCAACTTGCAGCAGCGCAATCGGAACTTGATAAAAGTTTTTTAAGGAGTCCGGCATCTGGGGTTGTGGCCGATGTATTTGTGGATCCTGGGGCGCTCATTGGGCCAGGCACACCAATAGTGAAGATTATCAACCCTGCTGCCTTAAAAGTTGAGGTCTCTGTATCTGCTGATGAAGCGCGGCGCATTGATACAACAAGGCAGGTGATGATTAATGGGGTTTATCTGGCAACAATTCGGGAAATTCAGCCAGTTGCTGACCAGCAGACACGTCAGACCATTATTACGATACTCATCGATAATTCGAAGGGACTACTTCTGCCAGAGTCATTTACAACAGTTTCACTATCTTTACGGGGAGCCACCGGCTCTGAGCTCACTATCCCAGTTCAGTCAGTAGTGATTGGAGTTGATGAGACGCGGGTGGCAAAAGTAATTGATAATCGCATTGTATGGACGCCAGTAATTTTGGGGGAGCAGTACGAAACATCGGTTGTCGTGAAATCTGGACTGCAGAGAGGGGACGCCATTATTGAAGAAAATCCAGATTTCCTTGAGGATGGCCTGCAGGTTATTCTTCAAAAAATTGAATAACACGACTTCATGGCACAGAGCCTAATTCAAATTAATGAAAAATTGACAGTACTGGAGCGAATGGTATTACGTTGGCGGCTTTATCTTATGATCGCAATTGTTGTAGCCATTCTCGGTCTATTTGCTACGTTTACCATTCCCCGTGAAGCGGATCCAGAAGTAATAATCCCAATTGGTTATGCGGTGGTTCCGTTTCCCGGGGCATCCCCCGAAGACGTCGAGGAGCTTATTACAGACCGGTTTGAGCAGGAATTTCAAAATATTGAAAATGTCGATACTATAACCTCAAGTTCAGCACTTGGTGGCGCAAGTATAGTGGTTGAGTTTGTGGCGGGAACAGACATGGACAGGAGCATGGATGATTTGCAAGAAGCGGTTGATCGAGTAAAGACGCAGCTTCCTGAAGACGCGAATGACCCAATAGTGGGGAAGATTCGCATCAATGATATTCCAGTCGTGACCTTTTCGTTAAGTGGACCGTATAGTGATGCTCAGTTAACGCAGTATGCGAAGATGATTCAGCGCGACTTTGAAGGCATTGCCGGCGTATCCCGTGTCGACATTATCGGGGGACTTATTCGCGAGTGGAGGGTTCGACTTGATGCCGATGCTATGCAGGCACGCGGCATTGGTATGAGCGAGATAATGGCCATTATCCAAGTAAATAACACGGATATTCCTTCTGGATCGATTGAATTTAGCGGAAAGTCATTTAGTGTCAAAACAAGTGGAAGATTTCAAACAATTGAAGAATTGCAACAACTTCCTATACGATCTATTTCAGGAAAAGTAATTTTTTTGAACGATATTGCCGATGTCGCTGACAACTTTCAAGAGCGGTCAACGCTAAGCAGGCTGTCAGAAGGAGGTAAGGATCCGCAACCCGCCATATCGTTGTCAATACGAAAGCAGGCTGGTGGTAATATTCTTCGCATTGTTCATGCAACAGAAAAACGGGTCGTGGAACTAAAGAAGTCGAGCTTACCAGACAATCTCACACTCATCAAAACGAACGACAACGCGCAATTTATTCGCGAGGACCTCTCTACGCTCGGGATTAATGGTCTACAATCAATTATTATCATCGTGATTGTGTTATTTCTTGTTTTGTCTTGGAAGGAGGCAATGCTTTCGGCGTTCGCAATCCCTTTAACCTATCTTGCTAGCATCGCCGTGTTGAAGGAGATCGGTATGACACTAAACTCATTGTCGTTGTTCGCTCTTGTGCTGGCACTCGGATTACTTGTTGATGTGTTTATTGTTGTTGCAGAGGGATTCCATGACTTTATCAAAGCGGGCTGCTCGTCCGTGGAATCGGCGCAACGCGCAATCCAGACCTACAAGACACCATTGTTAGCAGCAACACTAACTACGATCGGCGCATTTTTACCAATGTTATTGGTTGGCGATATCATTGGACAGTATATGCGTCCCTTGCCAATCACGATTACGGTTGTACTAAGCATCTCGTTTATTATCTCAATGACGCTTTTGCCGACATTTGCGAGCCGCTTAATAAAACACGGAAGACGTCGAGGGAGTTTGGCCGGATTGCGCAATCAGCTGATCGAGCGGATAAAAATATCGTATGATCGTCGGATGCGTTCGATTATCAGCAGTCCGCGAAAGAGACGGACTATTATTGGTGGCGCCTGGGTTCTTTTATTCATTACGTTGAGTTTTCCAACGCTGGGAATTTTATCGTCGGAACTTTTTCCGGCGATCGATTACAATTTTATGATTGTTAATATCGAAACACCCGCTGGAAATACTCTCGAAACTACAGAAAAATTTGTGCGACAAGTCGAGAAGCGACTCCAAGAAATCCCCGATATTGAAAATTTTGTGACATCAATCGGAACTTCCGAAAGCTTAGCGCAAATTAATCCGCTGCAAATTGGCGGTGTTGGATCATCGGAACACCTGGCATCCATTACCGTTAATCTCGTACCGAAGGAAGATCGCGAGCAAAAGAGTTTTGAACTCATGGATGGTTTACGCGAGGAATTTCGAACATTTAAGCAGGCAAAGGTGACGGTTCCACCCTTTAATGCAGGGCCGCCCGTTGGGGCGCCAATAGAAGTACGTATTACGGGAGAAAACCGAGATGCGTTGAATGCGACCGCTAAAAACGTGGAAACACTCTTGAACGATATCCCTGGCACTATTGATGTAGATGATGATATCCAAGAAACAGCTGGGGAATTTGTGTTTCGAACTCAGAAGGAACGACTAGCGGCGTTCGGATTGAGCGAACTACAAGTTGCCTTAACGGTGCGCGCAGCGTTGACTGGTATTAAAGTTTCATCCTTGAGCCAAGGAGGAGATGATATAGATATCATTGTTTCATTTCAAGATCAAGACGTTGCAGACGTCACACAGCTTAAAAATCTCTTGATTACAACACCGTCTGGATATGCGATTCCATTGAGCATGATTGCTGATATCTCGCTGGAGCCTTCTGTGGCAAGCATCAACCATGACGACAGAAAGCGCATCGTGCGGGTTTTGGCGAACACGCAAGACCGCTTGCCCGCTGAAATTTTTAGGGAATTTGATCAGAGGAGGGGCGAACTAGAGATACCTGAAGGTATAGCGATTAGGGCGGGCGGGGAACTGGAGGAATTAACACAGTCATTTACGGACCTGTTTAAGACAATGATTGTGTCAGTGCTTATTATTTTGACGATACTGGTGATCCAATTCAACTCGTTCTCTCAACCACTCATCATTCTATTTAGTTTGCCGCTGGCATTTATTGGCGTGATCATCGGCCTTACTATATTTCAATTACCCTTTAGCTTCCCAGCATTCCTCGGAATTATTGGATTAGCCGGCATTGGAGTGAACGATGGCATTATTCTTATCGATCGCATTAATACACTCATAAATAAACAGCACATGCTAAAACTTGATGCGATTATTCAAGCTGGCAAGGATCGCCTCCAGCCAACATTTCTCACCACATCAACAACAATACTTGGTGTTTCTACGTTACTGTTCGTAAACGAAATGTGGTTCGGACTCGGCATAGCACTCATTTCCGGGCTTATATTTGCCTCATCGCTTACTTTGGTGATGATTCCGATCTTATATAACGCCTTTGGACAAAAGGAAAAACATCGATCGTAACGCCCTACGGTTGGTTTGTTGGGAGTGCGAAATTGTGCTACAATAGATGCATATATTCATATTGAGATATGAAGATCGATCAGCGGCAATTCGAGAATTTTTTGCTTGATACGAGCTTAGTTGGAGAGAGCGAACTCAAGCAGCTAAAAGAGGAGGCGCTTGTAAATAAAGAGCGGCTTGAAGACCTATTAGTCCAAAAAGGCATTATTACATCAGAACGATTGACCAAGGTCAAAGCGTATATTTTAGGTATTCCCTTCATCGATCTTGAAAAGGAGACAATTGAGCCTGCGATACTAACAATCATTCCCGAAGCGATTGCGCGCAAACATGGCATCGTCGCATATGACAAATCAGGAGACCAGCTCGAAGTGGCAATGCTCGATCCGGAGGACCTTCAAACAATTGAATTTATTAAGAAAAAGACAGAGCTGCAGATTGTGCCACGGCTTACTACGCTTGACTCCATAAAAGCTGCTCTTAAGCAATATCAGAAGACCCTTGAAGCAGAATTCGGCGAAATGATTAAGAGCGACACTGGTGTCGCGGTGGAAGGGGATGTTGCGAGAAAAGACGTCCTTGCGTCAATGAAAACAACGACCGGCAAGGAACTAGGGGAGGGCGTTGACGAATCTGAGGAACCGAAAGCAGGGAAGTTGAAGCAATCAGCCGAAGAACTGCCCATAATCCGTATTATCGATACGCTTCTAAAGCACGCAATTCTCGAAGATGCGAGTGATATCCATATCGAGCCGATGGAGCAACAAGTCGTGGTTCGCTATCGTATTGACGGCATTCTCCATGACGCAATGACATTACCGAAGCGCGTGCAAGATGGCCTTGTCGCACGCATTAAAGTGCTATCAAATTTGAAGATTGATGAACATCGTTTGCCGCAAGACGGTCGTTTTAAGATTGAGGCAGATGAATATAAGGTTTCATTCCGTGTTTCGATTTTGCCAGTGTATGGAGGAGAGAAGATTGTGATGCGTTTACTGCGCGAGGGATCAAAGGGGTATACGCTCGAGGACCTTGGATATCAGGGGGAGTCCCTTGAACGAATTCACCGGAATATCAATAAACCCCACGGCATGGTGTTGGTGACCGGACCAACAGGATCAGGAAAAACCACGACGCTCTATACGGTTCTTGATATTTTGAATACTGCTGAAGTAAATATTTCGACCATTGAGGATCCGATCGAGTACCGGATGCCGCGCATAAATCAAACACAAGTACGCCCGGAAATCGGTATGACGTTCGCTGCTGGACTTCGTGCGCTTTTGCGCCAAGACCCGGACATCATTATGGTTGGAGAGATCCGTGATAAAGAAACAGCATCGCTTGCGATTCACGCAGCGCTTACGGGCCACCTGGTCCTTTCGACACTGCATACTAATAGTGCGGCAGGCGCATTGCCTCGACTCGTTGATATGGGTGCGGAGGGTTTTTTGCTTGCATCAACAGTGAATGTGATTGTGGCACAACGACTCGTACGCAAACTATGCACGGAGGGCAAAGAAAAGCATCAATTAACAAAAGCAGAACTTGAAAACTTGCGGACCATCTTGCCATTGGATGCCATGAAGACGCACTTGCTCAAACGGGGCGTTATGAAGAAGGATATGGATTGGGGGGAAATCCCATTCTACCGGGCAAAAGCGAGCGATAATTGTCCAGATGGATATAAAGGCCGCATCGGTATTTATGAAGTACTCGAGGTTACTGAAAAAATGCGTGAATTAATTAATAAAGAAGCAACAACTGACGAGATTCAAAAATTAGCGACAGAAGAGGGGATGGTTACTATGCTTGAAGATGGTATGAGTAAGGCGGTCCAGGGAATGACAAGCATTGAGGAAATAATTAAAGCAACTCAGGAATAAGCACACGTATGCCTGCATTTTCGTACACAGCCAGACATATAAAAACAGGCAAAGAAATGCGCGGAACCAAGGAGGCAGCGTCGGAACAAGAGTTGGCGCAACAACTCCGTTCCGAGGGCTTACTATTGGTGAGGACGACCATACAGGGACAGAAAGGGAAGCGGGGCACGAGTAATCAGCCGAAAGTAGACGGAAAAAAACAATCTGGATTCTCGAAGCGCCTGGAAAATATCAGCACTGTGCCGCTTGTTGCACGCATGATTTTTGCCCGACATCTTGGGGTTATGATTCGGTCTGGATTTTCTCTCGCACCGGCGATTGGTGTGCTTGCTAGTCAAACAAAAAACAAGAAGTTTATGCATATTCTCGAGCATGTACGAGAGCAAGTAGAGGCGGGGAAATCGCTATCAGATAGCTTTCAAGAGCACATACACATTTTTAACCAGCTCTTTGTGAGCATGATTCGCGTTGGGGAGACGGCGGGCAATCTCGACGAAGTGTTGTTTATTTTGGCGGACCAAATGAAGAAAGATCACGATGTACGCTCAAAGGTAAAAGGCGCCATGATGTACCCTGCGGTTATTGTTGTTGCCATGGTTGGTATTGGTATAGCGATGATGGTGTTTGTAGTGCCGAACTTGGCAAAAACCCTTGAGTCGTTTGGCGTAGCGCTACCTGCTACAACACAGTTTGTCATTGGGATTTCGTATGTGATGTCAAACTATACTCTGTGGATCATCGGAGGGTTTTTCGTATTGATAGTTGGTTTTATCCGAGGACGAAAAGTATTGGCTTTCAAAAAAGTATCACACTGGTTGATGCTACGAGCCCCCATCGTAAAGCAGCTGACACAAAAAGTAAATTCAGCTCGATTTTCACGCATATTCAGCTCATTGCTTAAGAGCGGCGTGCCGGTAGTCGAGGCGCTTGAAATTACTTCTCGCACACTTTCAAATTACTATTTCCAATCATCACTTGCCGATGTTGCGAAGCGCGTGCAAAAGGGAGAACGCTTACGTGAGAACTTAGGCCTATATCCGCACATTTTTCCTCCCATGGTTAGTCAAATGGTTGGCGTGGGGGAGGAGTCGGGGACTCTTGCGGACGTACTGGCTGACCTGGCAGAGTTTTTTGAGGACGAGGTGGCAGACACAACAAAAAATCTCACCAGCATTATTGAACCGTTGATCATGCTTGTTGTTGGTGGGGCAGTAGGATTTTTTGCCCTTGCAATGATGCAGCCGATGTTCTCGCTAATTTCAGGAGTTAAATAACGCACATCCGTATGGAGGGACGATTGCGAACAAGACACGGATTTACACTCATTGAGCTACTTATATCAGTTGCTTTATTTGGCATGATGTTTGTGGGTATTTGGGGTGGGATGAACATGGGATTTCGCGTAATAAAAGAGGCGCAGGGGCGGGTAGAAGCATCAGTTATAGCAAATCAACAGATCGAGTTAATCAGGAATCTGTCATTTAATAACATCGGGACAAGTGGTGGCATTCCGAGTGGCACGCTCACCGCCGATCAAACGGTGACGCGTAACGGCATACATTATACCGTGAATACCGATGTGATCTACGTTGATGACGCCTTCGATGGCGTAGCTCCTATAGACCCCATTAGCGCTGATTACAAGCGCGTTCGCGTGGCAGTGTATTGGAAAAGTTCATCTGGCGCGACGAGTTCGCCGGTTATTGCGGTGACGGATGTCGCGCCCAAAGGCGTTGAGGGCCAAACCGGAGGCACGTTGCGAGTCACTGCATCTGACGCGCTCGGGCAGGTGCTGCAGGGCGCTGATGTGCACATCGTAAATACGGACGTTACGCCGAATATCGATACAATCCAGCAAACAAATACGAGCGGTCAGGTGATATTGCCTGGCGCCCCAGCTTGTAACGCATGTTACCAAATCTCTGCAACGAAGGTGGGGTATTCAACAGACCGTACGTATGGAGACGATGAAGTATTTCAACCGACAAAAGCTCATTTAAGCGTATTATTAGGGCAGGTAAGCGATGTTGCGCTATTTATTGATTACACTGCCTCACTCACCACAACAGTATTCCGAGCGAATAGTACGTCTACTATCTCGAATATACCGATAATACTGAAAGGATATCAGTCGATTGGGAATGATAGCAGCGGCGTGCCAGTGTTGCGATTTGCCACAACGACGACAGCTGACGAGCAAGGAATAGTTCAATTTTCAGCCCTGGCATGGGATACATATATGTTCAGCGTGTCCGGAACATCAACTGGGTATGCGATAGCAAATGAAATCCTCCCACAACCCATTGTGCTCGACCCAGCAGAAGTCGCGACTACCTCGCTATTTATGGCGACTAATACGCCACACTCCCTACTATTTTCAGTCCAAGAACCAGGCGGTAGCCCTATGGTTGGCGCAGCAGTCCATTTGAACAATACAACCCTTGGCTACGACTCAACGCTTGTCTCTGCCACAAGCTCCGGCCAGGCATTCTTTCCGAATCTTTTAGAAACCACCTATGATGCAGATGTTACAGCAACGGGATATGACCAACTGACAGCACAGATTAGCGTCTTAGGCGCAACTCGTTCAACACTTAGCCCCAATCCAACACCATAGTTATGAAAGGATTTACCTTACTCGAAACACTTCTCATGATCGGCATCACTGCATTGTTAATGGGCTCGTTAAGTTCTGCTATAATCGCATTTTACCGAGCAGAAGATTTTGCATTCGAACAGGCGACCGCAATCAACGAGGCTCGCAAAGGTATCAAAGTTATGGTGCAAGAAATTCGAGAAGCGCGAGACGGGGAAGATGGTTCGTATATTATTGAGCGGGCGGATAACCAGGAATTTATCTTTTTTTCCGATATTGACAATGATTCACAAGCAGAGCGCGTTCGGTATTTTTTGAGCGGCAGTAATTTTACCAAGGGGGTAACGGAGTCAACCGGAGTACCGTTGCACTATGTGTCAGGAACAGAAGCGGAGACTATTATTTC
>Ga0154956_166_pt1 | contig 14533 bp, 18 predicted proteins | sample RifCSPhighO2_01_FD_105924 | JGI IMG/M metagenome (GOLD analysis project Ga0154956, IMG submission 105924) | Parcubacteria group bacterium RIFCSPHIGHO2_01_FULL_47_10b | reverse complement strand
ATAGCGATCACTGGCTTGAATGAAAATACGATCGCTATACGCCTTCATCGCGCGCTCCGCACACTCCGACAAACCATAGAAAAGCAAGAGCCGTTGCTATAAGGAGCACATTGAGCAATACATTATTGGGTACAATGCAATTCTTTGAACGGGACAATTCAGATATTCTTCATCAGCTACGCTCCCTTGAACGAGTAAAGCCTGATGGCGCATGGACACGCAGCACGCGCGCCCAATTGTTCGCGTTGGCAGAATATGAGGGTCTTGCTGCGCCGCGGCATCCATTTTTGTTTTCAAAGATGGTATTGGCTCCTGCCCTGGTTGTCTTAGCAGTCGTTATGATAATCGGAGGCAGTGTTGCGTTTGCGGCCCAGTCAGCAAAGCCCGATGATTTATTGTATCCGGTAAAATTGGCTACTGAAAAAATACAAGAAACTATCGCGCCGACACAGCGCGCAAAGCTTGAATTACAACAAAAATTTGTTGAACGCCGATATCAGGAGTTGGCAGTGTTGAAATATGAGTTGACGCTCGAAGGGCGCGATGTCGATGAAATCAAAAAAGCCATTTCCCGAAACAAGAAAGCTGCTGAATCGTTACTTATTAAAATGGAGACTGCTGTACCGGATAGTAGTTTGGGCGGGCTGCTCGTTTTTGACGGCGTGCTTGCTACAAGCACCCTTGTGGCATCAACCGCAACAACATCTACTACCACCGCTGCGATAATTAATCTCAAAGCAGAGGGAGTTGATGTGGCGACAGCAGTGATCTTGGAGCGTATTGACGCACAGATTAAAGAACATCGCGATTTACTCGAAGAAGTGAGTATGCTTACGAACGAAATTCCGACAGGCACAACAACCATGACCACTGCAACTTCTACGCCGACTTCCACGCCAGTAGGGATCATTCCGATTATTACCGTGCCAGAACAAGCAACAACTACGACGGTTGTGGCGTCATCCGTAACATCGACGTCAACCCCCGCAGTTACGGCGCCCCAAAACCCTTCCATTACAATCCAAACAGAAACGACAACGAATAGTACGGCTGAAACGAATTAACAAAACAAAAACGTTCTCATCGTTATAGGTTTGTGAGGAACCTATGAAAGTGATGGGGACGTTTTTGTTTTCAGTGATCGAGATCCTACACTTGGGTGCCGGCGCAACCACTGAAAGAGAGCGCGTAGAAACGCACATCTTTTGTGTCCACATATATACGCAACTCGCCTACATGAAAAATGGTGTTTGCCACAAGATTGTAGAGCCTCGGTCGGTCAATGGTTACATAGCTATGTCCATTACGCAGTTCAACGTCGTTGCCACGATTTTGCAAGGTGAGCGGCTTATTATCAAGCGTAATTCGAACGGTGTGCGGCTTTCGTCCCACGCGATCTGCTACGATATTTACATGAAACGCATTATAGCGCAGGGCAAGATAATCAGTATAGGTATGGGTATCGCGAGCGTGTTGTATATAGTCAGGCGCAAGGTCCCATTGGCCTTGCAGATGCCACTGGTTGAGTACGTGATGTCTTATATCGTGATAGATCCCGTCTGCATCGATGATTGGCGAATGTCGAAGAAAAATTGTTGGAGTCGCATGATAACACACGGCATGTCGCGCTTTTGGGTCGCCTGTGCGATAGAGGGGAATGGAGGGCAGGTGCATGGGAGCTCTGGATGTTTCCTGGAGGAGCCCGTGAATTCGGGACTCGATACGAGCATAATCCCCTTCTCCCTCATACGTACCGGCATGGGCTCCAAATGCGTTTAACAGCACAATATATGGCTGTGATAGCACACTATACTCTCTGCGGTAATGGTGTGATTCATCGTCGAGTATAGTTTGGAATGGAAGCGACAGCGCAGCGATTTCGCGGTTTGCAATGCGCGCATCGTGCTCGAATCGGAATAAGGGGCTGTGGATACCGACGATCTTTAATCCAAGAGATGAATACAGTGCGTGCCATCGAGTGAGGTACGGTAGCATGCGGAGACATTCAGCAGATGCGTAATGCCAAAAAAACAGTATAACCACGGCTCCTTGAAGCGTACGAAGTTCGCTATCCTGCTGTATCATTGTTGTTATCTTGACCATATAACAACCCTCTTCAATCGAGAATTACACTTTCTGTGAAAATTAACTACACAACCTCCGCAAGCACCACAAGCTCATTCCCTTTATGTACCTCAAGAATCCCACTTTTTATCGGGATTTTATCAGTTTTTGCCTCGTGAAATTCATCGCCTGGCTTGGTTCGAATCGTGATAGTGCCAGCTTTAAGTGGCGTAATAAGATCGATGTGACCCGGAAGGGTTGTTAATTCGCCCAGGACCCCAGGCAGCGTAACACTATACGCCTCCGCGCTATATAGTATTTTATCAATTGTAACGATTGAAACGTGAAACATAGATTCAATTCACCTCATCAATCCCACCCTTCATATAAAATGCATCCTCATCTTTGCTATCATGCTTTCCATCGATAATTTCACCAAACCCCCGAACAGTCTCTTCAAGCGTCACATACTTCCCTGCTCGACCGGTAAACTGTTCCGCAACGAAGTTTGGCTGACTCAAGAATCGCTGAATACGGCGGGCGCGGTTGACCGTAATCTTGTCGTCTTCTGATAATTCTTCCATGCCGAGAATCGAAATAATATCTTGCAAATCTTTATAGCGCTGCAAGATCTGTTTCACTGCCATGGCGACTCGATAGTGCTCTTGGCCGACAATTTCTGGAGCCAACATGGTTGAGTTGGAGTCGAGCGGATCCACTGCTGGATAAATACCCAGCTCTGATAAACTGCGAGACAAGTTTATGGTTGAATCAAGGTGGGAGAATGTGGTTGCAGGAGCCGGGTCAGTAAAGTCGTCTGCCGGTACATAGACTGCCTGGAATGACGTAATCGAACCTTTTTTCGTTGAAGTGATGCGTTCTTGCAGCTCACCCATTTCTGTAGCGAGCGTTGGCTGATAGCCCACAGCAGAGGGGATTCGCCCTAGTAATGCCGAAACTTCAGATCCTGCCTGGGTGAAACGGAATATGTTGTCTATAAAGAGGAGCACGTCTTTACCTTCTTCGTCGCGGAAATATTCAGCTAATGTGAGGCCTGTCAACCCGACTCGCAGACGCACGCCCGGGGTTTCGTTCATCTGACCGAATACAAGGGCAGTATTTGCAAGTACACCGGAATCCTTCATCTCGTGGTATAGGTCATTGCCCTCGCGCACACGCTCCCCTACTCCGGCAAATACCGAAAATCCCTGGTGCTCTTTGGCAGAGTTGTGGATAAGTTCCTGGATGAGTACCGTTTTTCCTACGCCAGCGCCACCAAACATTGCTACCTTGCCACCCTTACTGATAGGGCAAATCAAATCAACGACCTTAATACCCGTTTCAAAAATTTCGATCTGCTGCGACTGATCCTCGTAGGAGGGTGGCTCGCGGTGAATCGGTTTAAATGACGAGGTTTTGTCTTCCTTCACCGGACCTAGGCCATCGATGGGTTCGCCAATGACGTTAAACATGCGACCGAGCGTGGGGCGTCCGACCAGTACCTTGACAGTACTACCAGCTGCAGTAACTTTTGCGCCTCGGACTAAGCCATCCGAAGACCCAAGCGCAATCGCGCGAACCATGCGCGCGCCGATATGCTGTGCTGTTTCGAGCACCAATTCTTTTTGCTTGCCTTCGACCTCACGCATAACGGTGAGTGCATCGTAAATATTTGGTAAGGGCCCTGTTTCAAACGTCACGTCAACAACGGGACCGATAACCTGTGAAATTGTTCCAGTAGTTTTCATACGATTATGTTAATGCTTCGGCGCCGGTCACGATTTCGGAAATTTCCTGCGTTATACCAGCCTGTCGCGCTTTATTAAAAGTTAGTTGCAAATCAGTCAGGAGCTCGCCTGCATTCTCGTTTGCATTTTTCATTGCCATCATGCGAGCGGAGTGTTCTGACGCATTCGATTCAAGCAATGCATGGAGGAGTTGTATCTGGACGAGCTGTGGGAGGAGCGTATTCAAAACTGCTGCCTCGTCCGGCTCGAATGCGTAATCAACATGGGCACGAAATGGTGAATTTGTGTTCGCTTGCTTGTGTGTCTCGTTCGCATATTTTCCGCTTACCGGTGCGATATCTGCAATGATCTGCTGGAGCGATTCTTGAGAAAATGGCAGTAATTGTCGAACCACCAATTTTTGCGAAACTGTGGAGAAAAAGTTGTTATATAAAATGCGGACCTCGTCATATGCTTCCGACTCGAACCCACGAATAATTCCGCCCGCCACAGTAGCGATCGAGCCCACATGCATGGTATCGCCGATGCCCTCGATGAACCCATATTCTTGAATGCCATGACCTCGGCAATACGAATGTACTTTTTTGCCGATGCTATAGACGTGGGATGTTTTACCCTCGGCCACAAGCGCTGCGCGATGGCGATTCATTTCTTTGATTGCATTGCTATTAAAAGCACCGCATAAACCTTTATCAGCGGTATAGACCACAAGTAATATGTTCTTCAGTGGTCGTCGAGCGAGTAAAGGGTATTCATGCTCATGAGGTGTTGCTGAAAGGTGTGCAAGTAATGCCATCGCTTTTTCTGCATATGGACGAGCTTGCAACGCAGCGACTTGGTTGCGACGCATTTTATTGGCAGCCACCGCTTCCATTGCTTCGGTAATCTTCTTAATATTCTGAATCGACTTAATTTTTAGTTGTAGTTCCCGTGCTACTGCCATGTTCTTTTATAAACAGCTTCTTATATGCCTCGATTGTGTCAATGATGTCCTTTTCGATTTCTTCGTCTAATACTTTCTTGGTTGCGATTGCATCGAGGACTTTCCTAGCTTGCCCAGTCGCATATTCGCGCAATCCTTTTTCAAACAGGCCAACCTTTTTGACCTCGATGTCATCAATATATCCCTTAGTTGCTGCATATATGACGAGCACCTGTTCTTCTGCACCCATAGGATCATACTGCACCTGTTTGAGAACCTCGGTTACTCGCTGCCCACGGTTCAACTTTTCCTGCGTTTTTTTATCGAGCTCTGAACCAAATTGCGCGAATGCCTCGAGCTCGCGGAATTGTGCAAGATCAAGGCGTAACGTTCCCGCCACCTTTTTCATTGCTTTAATTTGTGCTGCGGAACCAACGCGTGATACGGAAAGACCGACGTTAATTGCAGGCCGAACACCCTTGTTAAATAGGTTTGGCTCGAGATAAATTTGGCCATCGGTGATGGAGATGATGTTCGTGGGGATATACCCGGAAATATCGCCTGCCTGGGTTTCAACTATAGGAAAAGCAGTGAGCGATCCGCCGCCTAGCTCCTCGCTTAACTTACTTGATCGCTCGAGTAAACGAGAGTGGAGATAAAAAATGTCGCCCGGATATGCCTCGCGACCTGGCGGTCGGCGAAGTAATGCTGAAATTTGCCGATACGCCCATGCGTGTTTGGTGAGGTCGTCGTAAAATATGACGGCGTCCTCACCCTTATCGCGGAAATATTCACCCATGGTCACGCCTGCGTATGGCGCAAGAAATAGCAGCGCTGCTGGATCAGAGGCTGTGGCATTGACAACTATGGTGTATTCCATGGCGCCGCGCTTTTCAAGCTCGTGCACAAGGCGCGCAACACGCGATTGCTTCTGGCCCACAGCTACATAAATACAATAGGGTCGATTTTCTACTGGTATGGTAAGTTGTCGCAAAATGGTATCAGCGACAATGGCAGTTTTTCCCGTTTGGCGATCGCCAATAATAAGTTCTCGTTGGCCACGGCCGACAGGGATCATGGCATCGATGGCCTTGAGTCCGGTATACAACGGCTCGTTGACTGATTGTCGTTCGATAACACCGCGCGCCTCTTGCTCGATAAAGCGCATCTCGGCGCCCTTTAGCGCGCCCTTGCCATCGATTGGTTCTCCGAGCGCATTCACGACACGCCCTAAAAGCGCCTTGCCGACAGGTACTTGCAATAGCTTTCCCGTTGACTTTACCTCGTCGCCCTCATGTAAATCATGATCGTAGCCCAAAACCATAATACCCACAGAATCCTCTTCGAGGTTTAACGCCACGCCGAATTTACCATTTGCAAACTGCACCATTTCCGAAACCATGACATCAGCTAAACCAACAGCGCGCACAATGCCATCGCCCACGCTCACAATGTGGCCAACTTTTTCCTTTTTGATCTCCGCGCCATACCCTTCGATTTTCTTTTGTAGTTCCTCGACGAGTAAATTCTGTGACATATGCATACGTTAACGAATTGTAGTTTCAAGTATTGATAAGCGGTGTTGCAGGGTTGCGTCTATGACTGCTCCGTCAAAAGCTATCTTTATCCCGCCAAGTAATGCTTCGTCGACATTCCAATCAAATAATAAATGCTTGGGGTCGACATTTTGTTGCTCGGCTCGTACCACTTTCATAATGGCTTCTTGCTCATCTTCTGAAAGTTTCCGGGCAGTGGTAACTCGTATTTTGTGAAGCCCTTGAGAATTCATTTCCTCATCAGCAAATGCAGATATAATTCGGTGGCGCTTATCCCATAAACCACTCTGATATAGCCATTGGGCAAACGATGTCATGGTGCGGTCGGGCTGCGAGCTGTTTTCAATGGCTCCCAGTAACGCCTGTGCAATTTTCCGTGGTGATGTCGCCAGCATTATATTTTCTTTATTGCCTGCTCAATTATAGTAGCATCGAGTTTTTTAACGGCGTCTTCACCAAGAATTTTATGCGTTGCCAATAGTACAAGCTTTCCGAGTTCGTGGCGCGCCTCTTGGAGTGCTGTATCTCGCTCGCTATCAATCTTTTGCTTTGCATCCTGAAGCATTGCCTCGACTCGCTTCTCTGCTTGCTGCACGATCTGTGCAGACTCGTCAACGCCAGTTTTTTTAGAAGTAGCAATAATCTCCTGCGCCGTGCCACGCGCCTTGGTCAGAACCGCATCTTCTTTTAATTGAATTTGGGCGAGTTTTTCATCGATACGCTCGGCGTTCTGGATCCCCTTTTGAATCAATGTCTTGCGTTTGTCAAGAAATGTAAGTACTGGTTTGTACAAGAATTTCTTCAAAACAAATAGCAAAATCAAAAAGTTGACTACCTGTGCGAGGAGTAATTTCCAGTCTATTCCGAGGTTAGTGATTAAATCGCCCATGAATGATCAGTGCGCCTATCAAACGAATTTCAAAATCAAAGCGACAACGAGGGCATAGATTGCGATTGCTTCTGCGAATGCAATCGACAAAATCATAGCTCCTTGTATCTTTCCTGCTGCTTCCGGGTTGCGGCCAATGGCATCCATGGCGCCCTTGCCAATCATGCCAATGCCAATGCTAGGAGCTAGTACTCCGAGGCCGATTGTGAGCGCAACTGCGAAAGCGTTTTGTGCTGTCTGTATTTCTTCCATGATTTGTGTTTACGAGTTATTAATTAAAAAACCACCGAAGCGCGTTCGATATGAATTAATGCGCTTCTTCGGTAGCTGTTTTTAAGAATACCAGTGTAAGCATAGCAAATACCAGCGCCTGAATCAAGCCTACAAATAATTCAAGCATCATAAATGGTAAAGGAAGGATGAAAGGAAGGAAAAACGCTGCCACAATGAGCAGCACTTCCCCGGCAAACATGTTGCCAAATAGACGGAATGAGAATGATATTAATTTCGCCATTTCAGAGATGAGCTCGAGAATCCCTACAAAAAATTTTATGGGATTTGTGAAGTTGATAAACTTGCTCCCATAACGTAACATGCCAAGCGTGGCAATGCCGAGAATTTGTGCGGCGAGCACTGATACGATAGCTAATCCCAGTGTCATATTGATGTCAGTGTTGCCTGGGCGAAAAAAGTGTACGAGTTCCCGCTCGCCCCCATGCGTTTCCCAAAAACCAATTGAACCGATGCCGGGAAATAGCCCAAGCCAATTGGTGAACAAAATATATATAAAAATAGTAGTTACTAGGGGGAAAACAAGCTCCGTAACTTTCTTTTGATGAATCGTGTCTTGAACAAATGAGTGCGCGGTCTCAATAAATAATTCGAACATATTTTGCAGCGTGCCCGGCACCATTTTCATTCGACGCACTGCCAATAAAGAAACAGCAATGACAATAAGTGCTGCGAGCCATGTCGTGAGCAGCGTATTCGTAATCGGCAAGCCGAGAATATGAACAAGTGTTTCAGGTAAAAATCGTACCATATATTGTGCGAGTTTCTATTGCGATGCTTTTTTCAGTAAATCAGTTAATTTCGAGCGTATCCACAACGATGTCGTCAGTATCGCAAGAAAAATACCACTTAGCAAGAGGAATGGCGATGAATCAAAGCGCTTATCGAGCCATGCGCCACCAATTGCTAAGACTACAATCGGAACTGCGATCATGTAGCCCAGATCCCATGCGAATGAGAGAAGTTGTCCATTTGTCCTCCTCATATTCTTTCCTTAAACCAATGGCGAAGTCGCATCAGTGGTCGTTGCCCCGCCTTGCTTTGAGCTCACTGGCTTTACCAGAAGCACAAAAGCTCCAATTCCGACGATGAAGGTTATTAACAGTACAACGGTCTTAAGAACGGGGATGATTGAGGCAATTGCCAATATTGCAAGTCCAACAATAAGGTGTGCATACGGGTTACTCTCCTTTTTCATCAGTGCTTTCGTGGTAAATGTGCCGAGCCAATACCCAACCACAAATTGAGCGCCATAGAGGGCTACAATATATGCAGCAAGCGTAAGTAGTCCAAGTGGTAGACCAATCAGCGTTGCCACGAGTAACACGGTAACAATCGGAGTGACTACGAGCGCGACAATGCCTGTCAATCCCACATGCCATGGTTTTGCCTGGAGTAGAGCGCTTGTCTTGCCAAGCATCTCCGGCGCGAAACGGATGAGAAGCGATCCGACGACGAGGGCCCCAATAAACAAAACTAACGTCATGACCAGTGTGTTGCCGCCCGTTCGTCGTAGTGGTGCGCCCGGCATGACTGACCACTCAAGCTCGGTAATTGCGCCGGTAATAACTGCGCCATCGCGAATCGCGCTGCTTTCCTGTGATTGGACTCGATACTGCAAATTACCATTGATGCGCGAACCATTATTCACCACGAGTTGTCCTGCATTAAGGAGTACATCGCGATCCGCCGTTCCGGACCACTCAACATTTCCCGCTGCGACATATGTTTTACCCTTAATAGTGCCGAGGACAGAGGTTGTGCCTCCAGCAACAACTAAGCTATTGCCTATTGTTGATGCGCTGTGTAGCTGGAAATTTCCCCCAGCAATTGATGCGCTTTTGCCGACTGCGCCATTAAGACTGATATTGCCGCCAACGATTCGGGCATTTTCACTGACTGTTCCGTTAATCGCGATTTGACCTCCAGCGATCAGCACATCGCCATTCACCGTACCGTCCATAGTAACGAGTCCACCGGCAATATATGCGTCGCCGTTAATGGTGCCGAGAATAGTCACCGTATCACCGGCGAGAAATTGAGGACCCTCAAGAACTTTATCTTTCTCAATAACAATAGCCTTCGGCGTTTTTGTCGCATTTGCGAGAGCCACTGATCCTGCGAAACATAACGTCGTTACGATTATTAAACCGGTGAGTAGTGGTTTTTTCATACATGCATATTAGTTATAAAGGTGTTCAAGCTACTTCAAACCGAAGCCGTGATGATTTATATGATTCAGAATGATACGGCTCGGCACGTAGTATTGTACAGGTAAATCCACTTTTTTCAATAGCCTGTTGGAGTAAAGTCTCATTCACGAGCTGATCGTAGCCTAACATAATGATCTGTGGCTGGTATTCAGAAATAATATTGATATATTCTCGCTCTGATCGGATGTCGAGCCCGAGTACTGCCTCGTCGACAAAATTGAGCGCCCCGATAAGTTCCAGTCGGTCAACTTCTTTGATTATGGGATGGCGTGTTTTAAACCGTTTGACTACGCTATCCCGTGCAACAACAACTATTAAATAATCCCCCGCCTTCTTTGCCTGCTTTAAATATGAAATATGGCCGGTGTGCAATCCGTCGAACACACCGAAGGCCATCACGATAATTTTTTTTGACGATGACTGTGTGCGTATTTTAGTGTGCTTCATAGTGTTTTTACTCTAACATGAGAAAGCGCAGAATGCGATGGTTTATACACATCGATCTGCGCTTTCAGTTTTTGTTGTCCATGGTTGCCCCCCTGTCTCGCCGAATTGCTTTACTGTCCGCTTACTTTTTGTACATGCGCGGGTGCAAGGCGGCGATATAGGGGAGGTTGCGGTAACGGCCATTGTAGTCTAGGCCGTAGCCGACGACAAATTCGTCATTCTCCATAACGAAACCGACGTATTGGATGTCGACTTGCACCATACGCCGGGGACGCTTGTCGAGGAGACAGCAAAACTGGACAGATGCTGCTCCTGCTTCCACTAGAAGATTTCGCAGAAACTGAATTGTGAGCCCGGTGTCTATTATGTCCTCAACGACGAGAACATGATATCCTCGGGGATCAATGTCGAGCTTCTTTACAATTGTAATGATCTGGGCCGAATCAACGCCGTTTCGGTAGCTTGAAAGACCAATGGTATCAATAAGTATGTCTTTGTCACTAAGCATTTTTGTCAACTCGACAAAGAAATACATAGCTCCGTTCAAAACACAGATTAGCAGTATTGGTCGTCCGTCAGACTGGTTCGAAAAATTGGTTTTGATACGTTTGGCTATCGCCTCCACCTGCTCCAAGATTTTCATCCTCGAAAAAAGAACCGTGAACTCATCTTGACCATAAATCTTCATCGGCCTCGCCCCCTTTTCCTTTCAGAGTTTTGAAGAACGCAAGTATACCATGGGATTAGAAAAAGCAAATAGCCGCGGCGCAAAACCACTGAAACGCCTGTCCTCTTAGCATTATTTTCCTTTTGTCATCCGCTCAAACGCTCGCAGTATTTCGAGCGGAATCGCAAAGATAATCGTATTGCTTTGATCAGAACTTACATCGTTGATCGATTGGAGTGTGCGCAAGTGAAGCGCTCCGTCCGAGGCTGATAAAATTTCTGCTGCCTTCGCCATATTCTTTGAAGCCAAGACCTCGCCTTCGGCCTTGATAATAACTGCTCGCTTTTCGCGTTCTGCTTCAGCTTGCTTGCCGATGACACGCTTCATTTCTTCGGGGAGCGTAATGTCTTTTAGTTCGACTGATTCAACCTTAATGCCCCACGGAACTGACGCCCCGCTGATTCGCTTTTGAATTTTTTCGGAAATTTTTTCACGTTGCGAGAGTAGTTCATCAAGATCAGCTTCGCCGACTGCATTGCGCATGGTCGTTTGTGCCAACTGTCTCATCGCAAGGCGAAAACTTTCTACTGCCAAAATAACGCGCTCTGCCGCCTCTACGCGGTAATAGATAACGGCGTTCACTCGAACAGAAACGTTGTCGCGCGTGATTGCCTCTTGATCAGGAACATCTACTGCCTTTGTACGGATATCCACACGTTCCCATCCTTGAAAAATCGGGAACACCAGACGCCACCCAGGCTGCATCATGCCGGTAAATTTTCCGAGCGTGAATTTGACCCCCCGCTCATATTGGTTCACCTGCTTTATTGAAATTAAAATAACGAGCACGACTAACACTATGATCCACGTTAGATATCCCATGGCTTTCTATTTATTAGTTATAAAGAAACAACATTCTGCGGCTTTCCCGATATAAACGCAATAATATTCTCAAGTGTTGTCTGTCGAATGCGCTGTATCGCTTCAACGGTATTAAATGCATTATGAGGAGTAATAATAACATTGTCCGCGTCGATCAAATAGTGGTTAAACAAGTATTCTTTCAGTTGTTGCTCGTTCGGATGGATTTCAAGGAGGCGCTCCTCGCAATGCTGGGTGAAACTCTCTTCCTCGAGTACGTCTAAGCCAGCACCCGCCAAGTGTCCGGACTGTAATGCCTCTACCAATGCTTCCGTATCCACAAGTTCGCCGCGCGCGGTGTTTATAAAGTATGTCCCAGGTTTCATTCGATCGAATGCCTTTTTATTCATGATATGATGTGTCTTATTCGGGATGTAGGGAACGTGAAGTGAGACGATATCAGATGTCTCGAGCACTTGTTCGAGCGTCATATATGTTGCGTCATACTGAGTTTTTAACTGCTCGTTCGGAAATGGATCATAACAATGAATCTGCATATCGAATCCGTGTGCAATTTGAACCACATTCGCGCCAATTTTTCCCGTGCCTACAACGCCAACGGTTTTTCCAGAAAGATCAAATCCTTGCCATTGTGCTACAGAAAACGATCCGGTCTGCCGTATTTGGTTATAGCTTCCACTCACTTTGCGGCTCAATTCTAAAATAAGAGCAAAGGTAAATTCCGCCACGGTGTTACTGCCATAACTGGGGACATTACTTACGGCGATTGCCCTCTTTTTGCACGCGGCAAGATCAATATGGTCAAACCCCGTGGAGCGAGTTGCAATAAAACGTAGTTTCGGCAATAGATCTATTACTTTCTGGGTTACCTGCGAATTGACGAACACTGAAATTGCTTCGAGATCGTGCGTGAACGGCAAAAAATCGTCGTTAATTGGTTCAGGAATAAGCTCAACGGCGTGGCCTTTCAGCGCAGGCGAAAAAAACTGTTTATCCGTCTCCGTTGTATTAAAAAAGGCAATTTTCATAGATGTTAATCAACGACGATGCCAATCAACGTCACCAGTATACGATATTTTGTGCGAACTGACTATGTGCGGTATACTAGTCGTATGGAGATACGAAATTTTGAAGCCCTCGCACGGTCAGAAGCGCGTCGAAAAGTGCTTTCTATTTTGCAGGCAGGGTATGCGGCCATTGACATTCGTGAGGTATTGCAGAAAACAATCCGGCTTGAGGGTGACCGACTATTTGTCCAGCACCACATATTCGGTCTCAACCAATTTGAACATATATATGTCATTGGCATCGGCAAGGCAGCGCTCGCAGCAGCTGAAGTGCTTGAGAGTATGCTTGGGGAGAAAATAACAGCAGGCGTTATACTTGATATTCGACCAGGCAATTTGAAGCGCATTCGAACTCTCGTTGGTACTCATCCTGTGCCGACAAAAGAAAACACTGATGCGGCGAAACAAATTATGGATCTTGCTGCCGGCGCTACCGAGAAGGACTTAGTATTGACGATTATTTCCGGCGGCGGTTCCGCGCTTTTATGTTACCCGTTTGATTTTGAATGTACGCAGAGCCAAAAGTTGTATGAGGCTTCGGTTCATATTGGCATGACAATTGAGCAGATGAATACGATTCGGAAGCATATTTCAGAGGTAAAGGGAGGACACCTTGCTCGCATTTTGCATCCGGCAACAGTGATTGGACTCATTTTTTCTGATATTCCCGGCGATGACTGGGAATTGGTTGCTTCGGGACCGACATATAAAGATACGAGTACGGTTGAGGACGCGCGTCGGCTCGCGCAAGACCTTCACATTGGAGAATTCGATTTTCGCGAGACGCCAAAAGAAGATATATACTTCCAGCGTGTTACCAATATCGGCGTGTTGTGCAACAGGTTCGCGCTCGAAGCTATGGCGAAAAAAGCCAAGCAACTGGGTTATTATCCTATTATTTATTCAACGCAAATCCAGGCAGATGCATATAAAACCGGCAAGTTATTCACAGAGTTAAGTAAGCCAAAGCATGTTATACTAGCGGGGGGTGAACCTTCGGTCATTGTTACAACGGATGGTAAGGGAGGACGGTGTCAAAGCGTCGGGTTAGGCGCTTTTTCGCATATTCGGGATGGCCAGACGTTTGCTGCTGTGGCGTCAGATGGTATCGATAACACTGATGCTGCGGGTGTGATTTTAGACAGTATGTCAGTCCAGAAGGCGCGCGAGCTTGGTCTGCACCACGAGGAAGCGATTAGCACTAATACGGCGTATACGTTTTTCGAGAAACTCGGCGACCTCATATTTACGGGTCCTACCGGTACAAATGTGAGTGATTTATTACTTATTGTAGAAGAATAATCTATTTGTGTGAATTCGTATGAATACAATAGACAAGATTGTGGCACGTCAGGTTCTTGATTCTCGGGGGAAACCCACGGTCGAGGTGGATATGTATTGTGGCATCGACTGGGTTCGTGCGATGACTCCATCGGGCGCCAGCACGGGACAATTTGAAGCACACGAACTGCGCGACAAAGGCTCGCATTATTTCGGCCAGTCAGTGCTCAAGGCAGTCCAGAATGTCAATGAAATTATTGGCCCAAAACTACAAGGCGAAAGTGTTGAGGATCAGGCACATATTGATGAAATTCTCGTGCACCTTGATGGCACTCCGAACAAGCGTAACCTCGGCGCAAATGCGATTTTGCCAGTGAGTATCGCCACGGTAAAGATGGCCGCAACAAAGCGGCGGATTCCACAGTTTCGGTATATCGCCGAACTGGCGGAGACCCCGCGAGTTCAAATGCCATTACTGTTCGCCAATGTGATCAATGGTGGTTTGC